>OASZ01000016.1_pt1 | contig 275766 bp, 237 predicted proteins | sample 1501241 | NCBI WGS metagenome assembly OASZ01 (sample SAMEA2579926, study PRJEB22360) | human gut metagenome | biome: human gut; feature: human-associated habitat; material: faeces | place: Denmark | collected 2008/2010 | reverse complement strand
AGTTTACAGAACTGAATCAAAAGAGCTCGAAGGAGCTCTTTTTCCTTTTTTATAATAGTATCATTATGGTATAATAGAGACATTAAAATCGGAATTTCAGGAGGTGTTTTTATGCCACAAATGAATAAGGGAGGAAAATTTATTTTCGGGAAATCACTCATTCGGACGGATGGAACATTGCGGATTCCACCGCAGGCAATGGAAGAATATCACATTGCAGATGAAGGAAAAGTATATCTTTTTACCGGAAGTAAGATTACCGGTGGCTTCTGCGTCACCCGGAAAGGCCTTTTGCATCCGTCAAAACTTGGTCACATTTTGGACGATACTCCACCGTTGCTTGACTACTCAGCAGGTTCTGGCGAATTTATCAAATACAAGGGGCGTTCCTACTGCTGGGTAGAGATTTCACAGGAGGGGCAAATTCTTCTTACGAAGAAAATGATGGATTTTTTGAAGGTGAGACCCGGAATGGAGCTGCTCTCTATCCGCAGTAGCGACATCGCGTTTACGATGGGAGCTAAAGGACCGCTATTGGAAAAAGCAGAAAACTATGATGGTGAAATTCCGCTTTTTTAAGTGTAACAATTTGAATTTGTGGAGGATAACTATTGTGGATAAAGCAGTTATTTATATACATGGAAAAGGTGGTAATGCTGAAGAAGCTATTCATTACAAACCGCTCTTTAGTAATTGTGATGTGATTGGTCTCGACTATACTGCACAGTTTCCATGGGAAGCAAAAGAAGAATTTCCATTACTTTTTAATTCAATTTATAGAAACTACAAGACTGTTGAAGTAATTGCCAATAGCATTGGAGCGTATTTTGCTATCAATGCCTTATCAAATCAGCAAATAGAGAAAGCATATTTTATTTCGCCCGTTGTAGATATGGAAAGGCTTATTGCTGATATGATGATTTGGGCAAATGTTACAGAGGATGAACTCAAAGAGAAAAAAGAAATTCAGACAACCTTTGGAGAGACTCTTTCATGGGATTATCTTTGCTATGCAAGAGAAAATCCTATTATATGGGAAATCCCAACGCACATTTTGTATGGTGAAAAAGATAATTTTACCGCTTATGGAACGATATTTGAATTTGTACAGAGGACTAATTCAACACTTTCTATTATGAAAAATGGAGAGCATTGGTTTCATACGGATGAACAAATGAAATTTCTTGATGAATGGATAATAAAATCTTCCAAATAAATTCAAGTTTTATTGATTAGGAAATTGGGGAGTTATGCATTTTGTAAAGGGGGATCTATAAATGAAAACGTGTTGTTTGGTATGGGAAATTCCTGTAATAGAGGGAGAACATTATAATCCAATTATGAATGTCATTTATATGCAAAAAGCAAAGAAATTTTTGAATCAACTAAATCGATATTTTCAGGATGAGAATATGGATTGGAAATGTGTTTTGGACCGTTCAGCATGTACTTATAATGAGATTTTTTTCAGTGAAAATCAAGCAGTTATTTTTGCTCCGGAAGCCAAAACAAGACAATGGTTATATAAAAAAGAAATTCAGGCTGTAAGTATTCCAAAATATTATTTGGATTTTGCAGAATATAATGAAGGAAAGTTGGATAAAATAGCAATTTTTTTTATGAACTTAAAAAATGATATACAATAGATTTACTTGTTATGGAGCAATGATATGTTTTGAAGGTAGAAAAAATTACAGGGAAAAGAAAGAAACCAAAGTAAAAAGCCGATGCGGGACTTTTGAATCCAGTATCGGCTTTATTGATCTTACAGAGGTTTTGAAAAATTTACTTTTAATGGTTCATCAATGCTTTGATATTTGGGGCTGTGTGGATTTTTTTCGATACAGCAGGAATAACATAAACAATAGAATTACTGGAAAAATAAGTCCGAATCCCATGCCGATCCTAATATTATTTCCGGCATTCTGGGTGATACGACCAACAATTCCAGGTCCAATGCTGCCACCTAAATCTCCTGCCATGGCAAGAAGAGAAAACATAGCCGTTCCACCTGTTGGAAAAGTTTTTGAGGAAATACTGATTGTTCCAGGCCACATGATTCCAACTGAAAATCCACATGCAATACAACCGATAAGTCCGATAATCGGGCTGGATGACAAAGCGGCAAGTAGATAACAGACAACGCATAATATGCCTGAACCACTCATAAACTTCATTAAATCTAACTGTTCTCCATATTTTCCAAAAATTATACGGCTGATTCCCATTGTTACTGCAAACATACATGGACCTGCTAAATCTCCCAGGGCTTTTGACAATCCCAGTGCAGCTTCTGCATAAGCAGATGCCCATTGAGCCATTGCAAGCTCAGAAGCTCCGGAACAGATCATCAGACATATTGCAACCCAGAAAAATGGTCTGGAAAACAGATTCTTAATTCCCATTCCGGAACCATTGTCAACCAGAGGTTCAATAGGACAGGTCATGAAGTTATAAGTATTAACTGCAGGAATGATTGCCCATATTACGGCGAGCCATTTCCAGTTGTCTATTCCAAATATCAGGAAAAATAAGCTGGAAATCAAAATTGTCCCAACAGCTCCCCAACAGTAAAAGGAATGGAGCAGACTCATAGTTGCTTCTTTGTTTTCAAATGGACAGGCCTCGATAATAGGGCTGCAAAGTACTTCTATTAAACCACTTCCGATGGCATAAACAATAACACTACATATAATTCCAATAAAAGGATCAGGTAAAAAATCAGGTAAAAATGCCAGTCCAAGCAGACCCAGTGCAGAAAATATTTCTGATGTAACAATGCACACACGATATCCGATATGATCTACGAATTTGGCACAGAACAGGTCAACCAGAAGCTGTGTGAAAAAGAAGAAAGTGGATATCAGAGCAATGTTACCGAGAGAAATATGGTAGTCACTGTGAAATTTCAAAAAAAGAAGCGGTGCGAAGTTTGCAGCAATAGCCTGTGTGATAAAGCCCATATAACAGGCAAGTTTTGTCTTATGGTAGTCAGCTTTTTTTATAGAATTCCCCAATTTAAAAATCATAAGAATACCTCTTTTCTTTTTTTGCTTGATTATATAGCAAATATTAGATATATACATTGAATTAAATTGTAGAAATACTGTATAATATCGTAAAAAAGAAAGAATGTGATATGGAGATGGATTATAATAAAATATATAATAAGATACTTACAGACGAGGAGTTCATGGAAATTAAACAGCATGGAAGTAGTGACTATCCATTCCAGTATTATTATGATAATCTGGAATTGTTTGATTTTCATTGTATTGAGTGGCACTGGCACAGAGAATTTGAGTTTTTATATGTGGAGTCCGGAGAAGTTACATGCGGAATAGGAGAAAAACAGATTATATTGTCAGAAGGAGAAGCAATTTTTATTAATTCTAAAATATTGCACCGCTTTTACGCACCATCAGGTGGTATCATTCCTAACTTTGTATGTATGCCGGAATTTATTGCACCGGAGAACAGCCTGATCTATAAGAAATATATCTTGCCAATCATTTCATCGAATATATATTTCCAGCGTTTTCAGACTGATGAACTATGGCAGACAAAGATTATACAAACTATGATAAAAATAATGGAAATACAGGGAAATGAGAAAATAAGAGAACTTGCTACTTTGGCATTGATGCAGGATTTATGGCTGACTTTTTATGAAAATGTAAAGTTATCTGATAAAGGAGATGTACAGACAGTTGATGAAGTTGCACAGAAAAGAGTGCAGTTAATCATGCAATATATACATGAAAACTATAATCACAATTTGTCTCTGGATGAAATTGCTTCACATATAGGAATCAGCAAAAGTACTGCACTTAATTTGTTCCACCGGTTTTTACATACTACACCGGTTAATTATCTGATAGGATATCGACTTCAGGCAGCTTCCTGGTTATTGAAAAATACGAATAAAAAAGTAAAAACGATCGCCTATGAAAGTGGATTTCATAACGTTGATTATTTTTGCAGATTGTTTAAAAAACGTTATCATTTAACCCCATCAGAATATCGCTGCACATGTTTAAAATTGTTGTCGGCAGATCCGAGTCTTCAGACCCATAAATAAAGCCGATGCGGGACTTTGGAATCCTGTATCGGCTTTGTTAATTTGCGAAGATTTTGAAAAATTTATTTTACTGGTTCATTAGTGCTTTGATGTCTTCTTCCGGTGTGGTGATAGGTGCAATACCATAATTTTCCACCAGATAGTTCAGAATATTAGGAGACAGGAACGCCGGAAGAGAAGGACCAAGACGGATGTTCTTGATACCCAGGTGTAAAAGTGTCAGCAGGATACAGACTGCTTTTTGTTCATACCAGGAGAGAACGAAGGAAAGCGGAAGCTCATTTACAGAACATCCAAATGCATCCGCAAGTGCCACAGCAACCTGGATTGCACCATAAGCATCATTACACTGGCCCATATCCATCAGTCGTGGCAGACCACCGATTTCTCCCAGCTCAAGATCATTGAAACGGAATTTTCCACATGCCAGGGTGAGAACGATACTGTCAGAAGGTGTCTGTTTCACGAATTCCGTATAATAGTTTCGACCCGGTTTGGCACCATCACAGCCGGCAACCAGGAAGAAATGGCGGATAGCGCCTGATTTTACTGCTTCTACTACAGTATCTGCATGGGACAGAATGGCTGCATGTCCGAAACCGGTTGTCACTTTCGTACCGCCGTTGATGCCTGTGCGTGTCTGATCTTCTTTGTAACCACCCAGTTCCAGTGCTTTTTCAATAACCGGTGTGAAATTTTTCTTCTCGTCGATATGAACAGCGCCTGGGAAAGCAACCACTTCTGTTGTAAATACTCTGTCAGCATAACTGCTTTTTGGCGGCATCAGACAGTTGGTGGTGTAAAGGATCGGAGCCGGAAGATGATCAAACTCTTTCTGCTGATTCTGCCATGCAGTTCCGAAATTTCCTTTTAAGTGAGAGAATTTCTTTAAGAGTGGATAGGCATGGGCAGGGAGCATTTCACCGTGGGTATAGATGTTGATTCCTTTTCCTTCTGTCTGTTCAAGTAAAAGCTGCAGATCCTTCAGATCATGACCGGTTACTACAATAAATGGTCCCTTTTCTACGGTAAGTGTAACTGCAGTCGGTTCCGGTGTTCCATAGGTTTTGGTATTTGCCTTGTCAAGAAGTGCCATACATTTCAGATTGATTTCCCCTACTTTCAGTACAGTAGGAAGCAGTGTATCCATACTTTCTTCATAACCAATCTTAAATAATGCTTCGCAGAAGAAACGGTTTACTTCAGCATCTTCATAATTCAGAACATTTGCATGATAAGCATAGGCTGCCATTCCGCGAATCCCGAAAAGAATAAGGGACTTCAGGGAGCGGATATCTTCATCTGCATTCCACAGCTGTTGCATGTCATATTCGTCTGATTTACCGCAAGGTGACTGACATTTACTGCAGCCAGGAACCAGTCTTTCTTTTTCTGCTCTGACTTTTTGTATCATATTTTCGATTGCTGCATCGTCAAAACTCACATTTGTAACGGTAGTAAACAGTCCTTCAATTATGATCTGACTGGTACTTTTGGAAATAGCTGCTGCGCTATCGACAGCCCTTGCCAGACCGATCAACGCACCTGTCAGCTCATCCTGTAATTTGGCAGTGCCTGCCTTTTTTCCGCAGACACCTGCATTTCCTGTGCAGCCGGTGCATCCCACTGTCTGTTCACACTGATAACAAAACATTTTTTTATCCATTGTCGTATCCTCCTTTATTCTATAATATTTCCATCGATACCTATGGTTATAACCTGCCAGGGAATGAATTTTCCACTATTCTGAAGTGCTTTTCTGGTTGCCATCTCAAGTCCGCCACAGCATGGAACTTCCATTCTTACAATCGTCACACTTTGAATATCGTTATTTTGGATTATTGCAGTCAGTTTCTCGCTATAATCCACCTGATCCAATTTAGGACAGCCGATTAATGTTACCTTATTTCGGATAAAATCCTGATGAAAGCCTGCGTAAGCGTAAGCAGTACAATCGGCTGCGATTAAAAGCTTTGCGCCGTTAAAATATGGGGCACTGACAGGTGCCAGCTTAATCTGTACCGGCCAGTTCTGAAGATTGGATACCTGACCTGTGGTTGAAGATGGTTTTCCTGATTTGGGTATTTCTGATCGCTGAATCTGCATGCTTTTAGACCCGGGACAGCCGGCATGAGCAGTTATTGCCTGATTTTTGGCAAATATTTTTTTCTGTGCTTCTTTCACAGCCTCTTCATCATATTCAGGTGCTTCCCGTTCCTCAAAGGAAATGGCACCTGTGGGACACTCCGGGAGGCAATCCCCCAGTCCGTCACAGAAATGTTCTCTCACCAATTCTGCTTTTCCATTAATGATATCAATGGCACTTTCGTGGCAGGCATCTGCACAGGCGCCGCAGCCATTGCATTTTTCTTTATCGATTCGAATAATCTTTCTTATCATTTTACCTCCGTCAATAGATTTAACTTTTGTTTCTGTCGGCATTATAGTATGATAAATACAACTTGTATGTTTGATTTCCAACAAGGAGGAATGATTTTGAAAAAATATTTACCCATTTTAAAAAACAGTCCATTCTTTACAGGCCTTACTGATAACGAGATATTATCTATACTGCATTGTGTAAAAGCAACAGCAGTTTCCCAAAAACGAGATTCTTATATTTTCAGAGCAGGAGATTCTACTGAGGTAATGGGACTTGTGGTGTCCGGCTGTGTTCTTGTTATTCAGGAAGACCTTTGGGGGCATCGGAATATTCTGTCGAAATGTCATACCGGTGATTTCTTTGGTGAGCCATATGCAGCAAGCCCGGGTGCTGTTCTGAATGTCAGTGTGGTGGCAGATACGGATTGTGAGATTATCCTGCTAAATGTCCAAAGGCTTCTGATTTCCTGCCCGACTGCATGCGAACACCATCAGAAGCTGATCCGCAACCTGGTCAGTGTCCTGGCAAATAAGATACTAATCCTGAACGACAAAATCACACATGTGGGAAAGCGAACGACAAGGGATAAACTATTGTCCTATCTGTCGGCAGAGTCTATCAGACATTCATCGTTATCCTTTGATATTCCTTTTGACCGGCAGCAGTTGGCAGATTATCTGTGCATTGACCGCGCGGCAATGTCTACGGAGATATCAAAGCTACAGAAAGAAGGTTTTATAAAAACAAATAGAAATCATTTTGAATTGACTGTTTGTAATAATTCGGATTCTGAAATAAAAGTGTGATATCCATCATGAAAAATTGTGTATTACAGTTATGTCAAGTGGATATTCGCAATTGAAGCAGGGGACTTACTTGATTCGGTTAAACTTTCGTGTGACAAACGTAGCTGTCTGTGATATTATAAAAGTGATATAAGCGAAAATGACTTTTGCAGAAACGAAAGTATCTTTAAATGATATTTACAAATATACTTCCTCTAATGGCTTAAAGGGAAGTTTTATGGATACGGAACGGTATGAGTACAAATGAGCAGGAAACAGTAATGTCAATGCTGTATGGACTTCAGAAGTAGGAGAACAGTTCGAACGTATGTATCGGCTGTTCTTTTTTTGTTTTCAGGCATTAATGCGGTAGTATTTTCTATATAAGTGTTGGGAGATTATATGAAAAAGTTTAAGGCAAACGATAATAAGAGTGAAGAACATGAGATCAACTACAGACAATTCAACAAAAAGCTGGAACTGCTGAATCAGATCCTGTCTCTGATATCAGACATCAATCAGGCATCAGATGAGAAAGAAGTGAAGGACTGTATTCCTGCATTGCTTCAATACACCGGCGAATATACAGATGCAGACAGAGTATATATTTTTGAACTGATGTCTGAAAAACAGGATTATTACAGCAATACCTTCGAATGGTGCAGAGAGGGGATCGTCCCCCAGATTGACAATCTGATTCGTATTTCTGCCGATAGTATGCCGGTGTGGCATGAGAAATTTCTTCGTGGAGAAACTATAATTATTCATGATCTGGAGAAAATATGTGAAACTATGCCTTCGGAATATGACATTCTGAAGGTTCAGGATATTCATTCTCTGCTGGTTTTACCTTTGTTTGCAAATACGCAGTTGAGCGGTTTTATCGGTCTGGATAATCCGGATCTGGTTAATCCCGGTGTTTCCATATCGCTTCTTTCCAATGCAGGCGGACATCTTGCCAGTACATTGAACAATCTGCGCATGTTCAGGATGCTTGAGGAAAAACAGAAAACACTGGAGAGCAATCTGGAGGAACTTCAGAAGGAGAAGCATATCCTGGAAGCTCTCTGCGTAGATTATACCTCATTTTATTTATGTGATCTGGCAAATGATACTCTGGAAACGATCAAACAGAGCATACTTTCCAATGGTACAGAGATTGATGAGATGACGGAGCAGAAATCCAGTTATACCTCCAGAATCAGATATTATTATGATCATTACGTAATCCGGGAATCAGCACCGGATTTCCTCCGGAAGATGGAACGTCACGCTCTCATAGAGTATCTGCAGAATCACAAGCGTTTTGCGTATCGTTATCAGTCAGTGAAAAACCATGCCGGACATGAGTATTTTGAATTACAGGTGATCCGCCTGGAGACAGGCAACAGGGATGATTATAAGATCATTATGGGATTTCGCTATATTGATGATATTGTGCAGGAGGATATGAAAAAGAAGCAGCAGATGGAAGAGACTATGGCTGACCTGAAACTGAATAATGAGATTATCTCTGCAATCAGCAAAATGTACCGGATCATTTACCGGATGGATCTGATCCATGATACCTATGAGGAGATTTCCAGCCAGGAATCCATGCACCGTCTGACCGGCAGAAGTGGAAAGACTTCTGTTCAGTTTACAAAAGCCAGAGAAAAATTCATAGCCCCCGAATTTCAGGAAAGAATGAGAGAATTTCTGGATGTTTCCACTCTGGCAGAGCGTCTGAAGAACAGAGAGGAGGTTTCCACAGAATACAGAGCCATAACCGGAGTCTGGTATCAGGCAAGATTTATTGTAAAGCTTCGAAATGAAGCAGGGGAAGTGACTAATGTTCTCTATGTGACGAGAGATATTAATGACCAGAAAATATCTGAGCTGGAGAGCCGGGAAGAACTGAGAAGAACCGCTCAGGAGGCAGAGAAAGCCAATCTGGCAAAGACAGATTTCCTGAGGAGAATGAGCCATGATGTCCGTACACCGATCAACGGGATCCAGGGCTGTGTGGATATTGCGGACCGTTATCCGGATGATCTGGAGCTTCAGCAGGAAGCACGTACCAGAATCAGGACTGCTTCCAGTTATCTTTTAAATCTTGTCAATGATGTGCTGGATATGAATAAGCTGGAATCCGGCAATATACAGCTTGAGAGAAAGCACTTTAATCTGCTGGAACTTTTGCATAATACGAATGAAATCATCAGGATGCAGGCAAATGAAGCTGGTGTTAATTATTATGTAGAAGCTGGAGAAATCATCCATACACAGCTGATAGGAAGTCCGGTACATTTCCAGCAGATATTGATGAATATCGGCAGCAATGCAGTAAAATATAATCATGATGGCGGTTCTGTGACAGTTACCTGTCGTGAGATTTCCTATACGGATACCATTGCGGAATATGAACTGACCTGTACAGATACCGGGATCGGCATGAGTGAGGAATTTCAGAAAAGGGCATTTGAGCCTTTTGCCCAGGAGGGGCAGTCAGCCAGAACAAAATATGCAGGTACCGGTCTGGGTCTTGCCATTGCCAGAAAACTGACAGAACTGCAGGAAGGAACTCTTTTCTTTGAGAGCATACAGGGAAAAGGAACCAAATTTATTCTCCATATTTCTTTTGAAATCTCTGCAGAGGAACCGGAAAAGAAATCTCATATGTATCAGAACTGTTCAGTAGAGGGGATTCAGGTTCTGCTGGTGGAAGACAATGAGCTGAATATGGAAATTGCTGAGTTTCTGCTGAAAGAAGAAAAAATGATAGTGACAAAGGCATGGAATGGACGGGAAGCCGTAGAAATCTTTGAGAATTCAGAGCCCGGATACTTTGATGTGATTCTGATGGATCTGATGATGCCACAAATGGGAGGTCTGGAAGCTACCCGCAGAATCAGAAAAATGGATCGAGAGGATGCGGAATCTATCCCCATTTTTGCTATGACAGCCAATGCCTTTCTGGATGATATTGCACAGAGTAAAGCAGCAGGAATGAACGAACATTTTTCAAAACCCCTTCAAATGGAGAAAGTGATAGATACCATACGATTTTATTGCACAGCCCGATGAGAAACAGTTGGAAGAAAACATAACGAGGAAAATTCAATGAAAATAAATAGTACAGCTGCTAAACATATTAAAAAATACTGCTATATTATAGGACTTCTCTCTTTCCTGATCGCATTTTTTGCGTGTAGTCAGATGCTCCGATATCAGGAAAAGGAAAAAAAAGCATCGGGAACTTATATGGCACAAAGCACGATAAGGAGAGTCAAGGCAAAGCTGGACAATTATATAATGATTTCTGATTTTCTGGGAAATTATATCATTGATGGATCGGATATGGATGAAAACACTTTTTCAGAACTGGCAGAAAAGATTCCTAATGAGGAAGGTGTGGTAAAGGCGTTTGAGCTGGCACCGGAAGGAATCATAACCGAAATCTATCCTATGCAGGGAAATTCAGAGGCTCTTGGACTGGATGTTCTGAGGGAACACGAACGGAAAAAAGATGCAGTTCTGGCTAAGGAAACCGGGGAATATACACTTGGCGGTCCCTATCAGTTAAAGCAGGGAGGAACCGGAGCATTACTTTTTAAACCGGTTTATCGAACCGATAATTTCGGAGAGAGTAGTTTCTGGGGATTTGTACTCCAGGTAATTGACTGGGATCGTTTCATGAGTGATATAAATCTGAAATCTTTAAGTGAGGCAGATTTCAGTTATAAGATCTGGTCTTATGACAGAAGCAGTGGAGATAAGGTTATTCTTGCCCAGAGTCAGGATGATATGCCGGAAAACAGCCTGACGATAGAATGTGAGATCCCGAATAACACATGGTATTTTGATATTGCGCCTTCCAATGGGTGGACTCCGGTTTCTCAATGGATTCTTTCCATAATTGCTTCTTATATATTCTCGTTGCTGATCGCTATGGTTTTTTATCAGATATCCAGCAAAAAACACAGAGAAAAACAATATGCTGCTGAGCTTGAGAAAGCGGCAGAACTGGCGAAAAGTGCCAATGAAGCAAAAACACGATTTCTGTTTAATATGAGCCATGATATCCGGACGCCAATGAATGCGATCATAGGTTTTTCCGGATTACTGGAAAAGAACCTTCAAAACGAGGAAAAGGCAAAAGAATATCTGGGAAAGATCTGTTCTTCCGGAAATCTGCTGATGACGATTATTAACCAGATCCTGGAGATAGCCCGTATTGAAAGCGGCACTACAGCTCTGCAGCTGAAAGCAGAGGATATAAACACATTATTTCATACGGTAAACACAGTATTTGAGGAAGATGTAAGGAAGAAGAACCTGCAGTATTCGGTAGATTTGGATGTATATCATACCTTTATCCTTTGTGACAGGGTGAAACTTCAGGAGATAATGCTGAACATCATCAGCAATGCGATAAAGTATACGTCAGATGGGCATGGGGTTCATGTAAAGATATATGAGAAGGATTCAGAGGATCCCCGGAAAGCCCGGCTCATTTTTACCTGTGAAGATACAGGCATTGGCATGAGCGAGGAATATCTTCCACATATCTTTGAAGAATTTTCCAGAGAGCATACAACCACAGAGAACAAGGTCGCTGGTACAGGACTGGGTCTTCCTATTGTAAAATCCATGATCGAGTTGATGGGAGGAAGTATCCGGGTAGAAAGTACGCAGGGCGCCGGGACAAAATTCACTGTAGATATTTCTTTTGATACAGCATCAGAAGAGGATGTATACAGGAATCAGATATCTGAACAGCCGGATGCATTAAAGAGGATGGAAGGAAAACGTATTCTTCTTGCAGAAGATAATGATCTGAATGCAGAAATTGCGATAGAACTGCTTGCGGAACAAAAGATTATTGCAGACCGCGCAATGGATGGAGCTGATTGTCTGGATAAGCTGGAGAAAGCAGCTTCCGGATATTATGATATGATTCTTATGGATATTCAGATGCCGGTGATGGATGGATATGACGCTACAGCCAGGATACGCAGAATGAAAGATGAGGAGAAAGCTTCCATACCCATTATAGCAATGACAGCAAACGCCTTTGCAGAGGACAGACAAAAGGCGATATCGACCGGAATGAATGATCATGTGGCAAAACCAATTGATATGAAGGTACTTTTACCGGTGATGGCAAAATATATCAGATAGAATAAATCCGCCGATATGATTACACAAGTTGATCGTATCAGCGGATTTTTTGTCAAAATCTGTGGACTTATATAGTATTAAAAACTATATAAACTGGTTTCTCTTGACAAGAACAAATATTATGATATACTTTGAATATCAAAATATTTAAAACACAAACAAAATAACAGGAGAAGAATCACAATGAAGAATTTCAAAATAGGAGATAAAATCACAAGAGTTCCATTGATCCAGGGGGGAATGGGAGTTGGGATCAGTCTTGGCAGACTTGCAGGTTCTGTTGCGAAAGCAGGAGGAGTTGGTATTATTTCCACTGCACAGATCGGCTACAGGGAAGAAGATTTCGACAGAAATCCGGCAGCAGCCAACGAACGCGCCATTGCCGGTGAAATGAAAAAGGCCCGTGAGATTTCAGGAGATGGAATTATAGGATACAATATTATGGTTGCACTGAAAGAATATGCATCTCACGTAAAGGCTGCAGTAAAAGCCGGTGCAGACATCATTATCTCCGGTGCGGGGCTTCCCACAGAGCTTCCGGAACTGGTAAAAGGAAGTCTGACAAAGATTGCCCCTATCGTATCTACAGAAAAATCTGCAAAAGTAATCCTGAAATACTGGGACAGAAAATACAAAAGAACTGCAGATCTGGTAGTGATCGAAGGTCCTCAGGCAGGCGGACACCTTGGCTTTCATAAAGAAGAGCTGGAGAAATATACTGAAGAATCCTACAGTGAAGAAATAAAGAAAATCATCACAACAGTAAAAAGTTACGCAGAGAAATATGGGACAGAAATTCCAGTGATCGTAGCAGGTGGTATCTATAACAGAGAAGATGTCCAAAAAGTGGATAATCTGGGTGCTGACGGCATTCAGGTAGCTACCCGTTTTATTACAACGGAAGAATGTGACGCAGACATCCGCTATAAAGAAGCTCATTTAAAAGCAAAAGAATCCGACATTGCCATTGTAAAAAGCCCTGTTGGAATGCCAGGTCGTGCCATTATGAACAAATTCATGACCCGTGTCATGAACGGCGAACAGATTCCACACAGTTCCTGTCATGGATGTCTTGTAAAATGCAGCCCCAAAGAAATACCTTACTGTATTACTGACGGACTGATCAATGCAGTAAAAGGGAATGTAGATGAGGGACTTCTCTTCTGTGGTGCAAAAGCATGGAAAGCAGAGCGTTTGCAGACAGTACAGGAAGTAATTAATGACTTGTTTTAATCAATCAAGTAGCGAAGCGGATTGTGAATATCCGTTTGACTATAGAAATGCATAATTTAAGGGGTGAACGTTTTGTAATGTTCACCCCTTATTATGGATTTGTACAGTATTTAATTCTGAATTTCTGCCAGTGCCTTTTTAAACTGAAATGTAAATAAAACAGAGGTAAAGATCACAGCAGTAATATCTGCAATGGGTTCTGCCATATATACGCCTGTTGTTGAATCAGATATCATATGAGGCATAATATAGATCAGCGGGATCAGCAGTACAAACTTGCGGACAACAGCAACAATAATAGAGTTTACTGCCTTTCCAAGGGAGGTAAAGGTCATCTGACAGGCAATCTGGATACCGAAGAGGAACAGACCACCCAGATAGATCTTCAGCATTGGTGCAGTAAATCCAATAAGATCTGTATCAGCAGTAAAAATACTTACAAATACTCTGGGAACAAGCTGTACAGCAGCCCAGAGAAGTACAGAATATGACAGACAGGTGATCAGAAGCAAACGGAATGTTTTCTTTACTCTGTCTGCATTTTTTGCACCGTAATTATAACTGGAAATTGGCTGTGCTCCCTGCGCAATTCCCTGAAGAGGAAGCATGGCAAACTGCATAACACTGGTCAGGATGGTCATGGCTCCTACTGCAATATCACCGCCGTACCGAAGCAGGGATGAATTGAAGCAGACAGTTACAATACTTTCGCTTGACTGCATGATAAAAGCAGCAAGTCCCAGCGCGATACAGGGAAGAACGACCTTTGCCTCCAGGTGGAGATGCTTTTTCCTGAGGTGAAGCAGTGTCTTTTTGCCGCAGAGGAATGAAACTACCCAGAGTGTGGAAATCGCCTGTGAGATAACAGTTGCCAGTGCAGCACCGCGTACTCCCATATGAAAAACAAAGATAAATACAGGGTCTAAAACAATATTGCAGACAGCACCGATCAGGACGGAAACCATGGAAAATGTGGTAAATCCCTGTGCAGTGATGAATGCATTCATACCAAGGGTTAATTGTACGAACAAGGTACCGAAAGCGTAAATATGCATATAATCTGTTGCATAACTGATGGTGTTTTCACTGGCGCCAAAAGCCAGTAATAAATCTCTGCCCCAGATCAGTAAAATGGCAGTGAGGATAACAGAGATAATAATCTGAAGAATAAAACAGTTGCCTAATATATTCTCAGCAGATTTATTATCCTGTTTTCCCATGTAAATAGAAGCCCTTGGTGCGCCGCCGGAACTGACCAGTGCCGCAAATGCGGAGACGATCATGATGATGGGCATACAGACTCCCACACCGGTAAGTGCCAGGCTGCCTTCCCCCGGGATGTGGCCGATGTAAATACGGTCTACAATGTTATAAAGCATGTTGATGAGCTGGGCGATCACTGTTGGAATGGATAGCTTTAAAAGAAGCTTTCCAACAGGTTCTGTGCCCAGAAAATTTTTGTTATCCTGCATGGATGATAACCTCCTTCTTAAAAATATTTTTGAATGAATAATATTTAATGATACGATATAAAGAAAGGAAAGTCAACTCAGGATAGAGAATTTGGGCAACGTTACTGAGAACGGAGGTTACTGTTCACACACCACTATCCCGCGAGGTGTTTTGGCATGAATATGCCAAAATCCCGAGACATACAAGCCAAAATTCCATTGCCGCAGGCAATCTGGAATGAATTTTGGCTACGTTACTGAGAACGGAGTGAACAGTAACGAAAAAGCTGAAGAGCGGATTGTTGCGCGGATGCGTTTTGTGGTGTATAATTAAACGCAATAGGCTTGTGAACAGTAGCTCTGTAATTTAAGCAAGGATATAAGGTGAACAATTTTGAAAAAGACGATAGAAGAACTATTAAGTGGAAATTTCAGACATGAACATCCGCAGCTCCTTTTTTCGCAGGACAAAATAGAAGTGACTCTGAAAGCAGGTGATGTGTACAAAGGGGAACTGTATTTTGGAACAGAGGATAATCAGAAAATACGTGGATATATTACATCTTCCAACAGGCGCGTGGTACCGGGAACCGAGAAATTTTCGGGAACTACGGTGAGACTGCAGTATGGAATTGACGGTGCGGGGATGCACCCGGGTGAGAGACATGAGGGATGGCTTTGTTTCACCACAGACATTGGAGAATATAAGCTGCCATTTCTCATTCAGACAGAGAAAGCAGAACTGAAAAGTGCAGCCGGAGATGTGCCGGATATGGATACCTTTGTGAATATTGCAAAGGACGATTTTAAAGAAGCATATCGTGTTTTTACAGACCGCAGATTTGAACTTCTGTTAAGAAATGCCGGACAGAAAGAGAAAGCTCTTTATAAGGGACTCTCAAAACAGCCCGTGACATTTCAGCATGTAGAAGAGTTTCTGATCGGAACGGGAAAAAAGGATCCTGTAAAAATTGAACTGAAGGCAGATCAGAACAGCTTTTATGATATCAGTGAATCTGTCCGCGAAACTTTTGCAGTTCAGAGGAGCGGATGGGGACATCTCAGGCTGGAGGTAGAGGCGAAAGGCGATTTTCTGGAAGTTTCCAGGCATGTGGTCACAGATGAGGATTTTATAGGAAGCTATTATCAGGTGGAATATGTAATCCGTAAAGAAAAGCTGAAAAAAGGACGTCAGTTTGGTGAGATCACTGTGAAGAGTCCCTATCAGCAGCTGACTTATCAGATCACTGCATCCATGGAATCGAAAGTGCAGCTCAAAACAGAAATTCATGTGAAACGGCATAAGCTGGAACTGTTACGTGACCTTGCAGAATACTCCTGCAAAAGAATGGACAGTAAGACATGGATCGGCAGCAGCAGATTTGTCCTTAATCAGTTAAGGGAAGAAGGCTGTGATTATCCGGAATATCAGATGTATGAAGCATACATTCTTCATATGGAAGAAAAGGATGAGCAGGCAAGAGAAATTCTGAAGAAATTTAAACATCAGAACTTTGTCAGAGAGAATCTGGAACTGGCAGGTGCTTACCTTTATCTCTGCGTTCTTACAGGATTGCACAAAGACAGAGAACAGGCGATAAGACGTCTGTACAATTTCTTTCTGCAGAAGGAAGATAGTTTTCTGTTGTTTAAACTCTGGCTGGAGATGAATCCGGAGGATAAGGGTTCCCCTTCAAGGCTGGTATTTATGATGGAGGAACTTTTTGAGAAAGGCTGCAGGAGTCCGTTTCTGTATCTGGAAGCATGGAATTATATAAGCAGTGATACAACACTTCTTCACAGAATGAGCAGTTTCTGGACACAGGTATTTTTATTTGCGGGAGAGAAAGGTCTTCTGACAGAAGAGCTGGTGATGAGATTTGCCTATCTTACAGGGTATGAGAGAGAATTTTGTACCAGTATGTACAGAGCACTGGCAATGGGATACGATGCTTTTGAATCCGATGATACGCTGGAAGCAATCTGCAGATATATCATGCTTGGAAATCCGAGAAAACCGGAATATTTCAGATGGTTTTCCCTGGCAGTGGAGAAAGGAATCCGTCTGACAAGGATATATGAATATTATGTGGAAACAATGGATACATCTTATCAGAGAGAACTTCCAAAGCCCCTTCTGATGTATTTTACCTATAATAATACTTCTCTTGCAGATGATAAAAAGGCATTTATTTATGCAAGTATTGTGGGAAACAGAGGCCGTCAGCCACAGACATATGCGGATTACAGGGATCATATGAAGATTTTTGCCATGCGCAAGGCGAAAGAAGGACGGATGAATGAGAATTATGCGGTCCTTTATCAGGAATTTTTAAGCAATCCCAAAACAGAAGGACAGGCAAAACTGCTCGCGCAGAAGCTGTTTACACACAGACTGTACTGTGATGATAAGAAGATACGCTATGTGATCGTGCGCCATGAACAGCTCAGGGAAGAAGAAATTTACCCATGTATCCAGGGCGTAGCTTATCCAAGAATTTATACAGATGATGCGGTGATCCTGTTTCAGGATGGGAAGCAGAGAAGATATGTATCAACAGTAGATTATAATATCAAGAAATTATTTGATGAGCGTGAACTGACAGATAAGGTTCTTGGTTTTCATATTGAAGAGCCGGGGCTGGTACTTCACTGCAGTGAGCATACAGAACTGAAACCGGAGAATCTTCAGGCATTCCAGAGGATCCCGGAGTCAGAGGAATTTTCAGATGAATATCAGAAATGTATCAGAGAGAAGCTGCTTTCTTATTATTCCGAACACACCAGAGCAGAAGAAGCAGATAATTATCTGAGACAGATGGATTATAAGAAATATGCGGCTGTAGACAGAACAGCTCTTCTGGAAGTACTGATCTCCAGAGGAATGTATCAGCAGGCAATGTCCATTGTTTCCCAATTCGGATATGAAGGAATCCGCATAGAGAGCCAGCTGAAGCTGACCAGCAGAATGCTGACAAGATGTGAGATGGAGGAGGATGACGAATTGCTTGCCCTTGCATCGGATGTATACAGACGCGGAAAATATGATGAAGTGATCCTGAAGTATCTTATGGAATACAGATTTGGTCCTGTAGATGAACTGATATCTGTATGGAAAAGTGCGCAGGGCTTTGAGATGGATACTTATGAACTGGAAGAGAAGCTTCTTGGCCTTCTGATGTTTACTTCTGATTACAGGAAAGAGGGAGAGAAGATCCTGGAGGATTATGTTCATCACAGCGGAAAGGAACGTATTACAGGAGCATATCTTACGCAGACTGCATATGGTGCATTTGTAAAAGAATATCCGATGAGTGTTTTTGTAAGAAGTCTGCTGGAGCGGGCTTATGATGAGAAATGGCCGGTTGATTTTGTATGCAGTCTTGCTCTTCTGGAAGCGTATTCCAAAGAAAAAAAACTGGAGAAAAAACAGCTTTGCAATGCAGAGGAGATTCTTCAGAAATGTGTGAAACAGGGAATGTACTTTGCGTTCTTCGGGAAACTTCCGGTATCTGTCTTAAGTCCTTATCAGTTGGATGATAAAACCTTTGTGGAATACCATGCAGATCCGTCTGCAAAGGTGACACTCTATTATGCACTGGATGCAGGCCTCGGAAATCAGGTGAAATATCAGACAGAGCCTTTGCGTGATTTATATGAAGGTATTTTTGCAAAATCATTTACATTGTTCTACGGGGAGACATTGCGGTATTATTTTGAATCAGTAACAGGAGAGCGGGTAAATCGGACACAGGAGAGGGTACTTACAATGAATAAGATTGAGGGTACACCTGTAAGCAAATATCATATGATCAATCAGATGCTCTCTGCACGCAGACTGGATAAAAAGAAAGAAGTGTTTTCACAGGTGAAGAAGTATCTTCGCCAGGAACAGTATGTGAAGAAGATGTTTGTGATCGAGAAAGAAGAGCAGGAACAGATTGTCCTGAAACCGGGAGGAACAAATGAACGAAATTCGTGATTTGATCGTGGGAATTGATTTTGGCAAAGAGTATTCTCAGATATGTTATTATGACAGAAAAGGAGACGAGGCACGTTCTCTTTCTATGAAAGCGGGTGGAAATCAGTATGAGGCTCCCTGTATTCTGTGCTGGAGACCGGAGCAGAAAGACTATTGCGTAGGACTGGAAGCAGATTACTTTGTCCGGGAAAAGGGCGGAGTCATGATCGATGATGTCTATGGAATCTGTGAAAAAAGTGATTCTGTGCTGGTGGAAGGACAGGAACTTGCACCATGGGAGATCCTGGCTCAGTTTCTGCAGGGAATGCTTAAATTTCTGGGAGTGGCAGAACTGGTCAAAAATACTAAATGTGTGGCGGTGACACTGCCCGGGCTGACGGAAATTCAGGTTGAGAATTTCCAGAAAGCATTTGAGATAATTGGATTTCCACATGAGAAATATATGCTGCTGGATTATGGGGAAAGCTTCTATTATTATGTGCTCTCACAGAAAAGAGAAACCTGGAACCGTAGTGTGGGATGGTATGCCTTTACACCGGAGAACGTGTCTTTTCGCAAGATGACAATGAACGGTGCAACAAAGCCTGTCACTGTAAAACTGGAAGAAGCTGTGGAGACAGAACTTCCTGCTGAGGGACAGGAGAGAGATTCGGAATTCAGTAAGTTTGTCCAGAAAACACTTGGCAGAGATCTGTTTTCCAGCATTCAGATCACAGGAGATGGATTTTCACAGGACTGGGCAGAGCAGTCTGTAAGGTTACTCTGTTATCAGAAAAGAAAGGTTTTCTATGGAAATAATCTTTTTGCAAAGGGTGCCTGCGCTGCAGGAAAAGAGAAAACAGAGAACAAGGCATTAAAGGGATATCGCTTTTTAAGCGATTCTCTGGTTATGGCTGATGTGGGGATGGAAATGAGAGTGATGGGTTCTCCTACCTATTATCCGCTGATCGAGGCAGGAAATAACTGGTATGACAGTAAGGCATCCTGTGAATTTATTCTTGATGATACAGAGGAGCTTGTGTTTATTGTAAGCACGTACCACAGACCGGAGAAAAGAAGGGTAGGAATGATGCTGCCCGGTATTCCGTTGCGTCCGGACAAGACTACCAGATTACGGCTGGAATTACAGTATGTCTCATCTGCAGAATGTAAAGTGACGGTTACAGATCTGGGATTCGGAGAAATGTTCCCTTCCAGTGGGAAAACCTGGACAGAGACAGTAGAATGGTAAAGGAGATGGAGCAATGAGCGGATATATTTTATGTCAGACAAAAAAAGCACAGCGTCCTTATTTTATAGAGAATATCAGTATGAATATTTATTCTATAGAAGAACTCTGTTATTATCTGTACCACAATCTTTACCTTGCTGATCATACTGTTTTTAATGAAGAATTATGCAACTGGCTCAGAGATGAGCTTGAACTTGTGCATCTGGCTGCAAAGCTGAAACAGAATCTGGAGAGAAATGTAAGTGTGGAAGAGATGATCTATCCTGTTTTCAAGGAGATCAATTACCTTACCTATGAGGAGATGAAAGGCTTTAACAGCAGGATTGTGACTTATGGAAAAGAAAAAGCGGCAGTCCGTCAGAAGAGAAAGGGAGATGCACTGACAGAAAACGGAATGTATGTGAACGCCATCCGGGTATACCAGAAACTCCTGGAAAGAGAGGATCTGTCTGAGCAGAGAAAAGGATTCGCAGCTTCAGTGCGCTATAATCTTGGCTGTGCATACAGTTATCTTTTTCAGATGGAAAAAGCACAGGAATGTTTTCTGGAAGCATACAGAGAAGCACATTCAAAAGATGCCTTAAAAGCTTATATCATAGCATACAGCAGTGTTCATGATAAGACAGATTATGATAAGGTTATGGAAGAACTTGAAGTAGATGAAGAACTGAAGAAAGATATAAAAGAAGAAATCAGGCAGTCTCTGAAAGCTTTCGAGTCTGTACCGGAAGAGAAAACAGATGAAAAAAATCTGGATGCCCTTCTGGAGAGACTTATGAAAGATTATCACAGAAGTACAGGTTCATAACTTACTCTTGACAGAGGCGGAGGTGTGTGATAGGATTAACACATACTTTCACATGGTAGAGTGGCTGTGTGATAAATAACAAAACAGATAAAGAGGAGATATTTATCATGAAAAAGAGATCTTTAGCAGTACTCATGGCAGGAGTTATGGCAGCTTCTATGATGACGGGTGTTGTTTCTGTATATGCAGATGCTGACAGTAAGACATTAACTGTAGGATTTGATGCACAGTATCCTCCTTTCGGATATAAAGACGATAATGGAGAGTATGTTGGTTTTGACCTTGACCTTGCACAGGAAGTATGCGACAATCTCGGATGGGAGCTTGTGAAGAAACCGATCAACTGGGATTCCAAGGATATGGAACTGAATTCCGGTTCTATCGACTGTATCTGGAACGGATTTACCATTAACGGACGTGAGGATGACTATACATGGTCAGATCCATATCTGAACAATGAGCAGGTGATGGTTGTTGCAGCCGATTCAGGGATTGAGAAGCTGGATGACCTGGCAGGCAAGAATGTAGTAGTTCAGGCCGCTTCCGCAGCACTGGATGCATTAAACAGCGATGATAATAAGGATCTTACAGCAAGCTTTGCATCACTGACAGAGAATCCTGATTACAATACAGCATTCATGAATCTGGATTCCGGCGCTGCAGATGCCATCGCAGTAGATATCGGTGTTGCCAAATATCAGCTTTCCCAGAGAGAAGAAGGCAAATATGTGATCCTCGACGAGCCAATCCAGAGCGAAGAGTATGGAATCGGCTTTAAGAAGGGTAACGATGAGCTGAAAGATACTGTATGGGAAGAAGTTCTGAAACTTTATGATGCAGGTGAAGTTGATAAACTTGCTGAGAAGTATGAAGTAGCAGATATGCTCTGCATTGGAGATGATGAGAAATCTGATGATAAAAAAGATGATGCAGCAGAGGATGATGCTTCCGATGCAGACACAGCAAAAGAAGATACAGCTGATACAGCGAAAGATGCTGAATAGTCAGCCGGAACAAAAACAGTTATGATACAAGAGGACAGATCTGTGCAGGCTGTCCGCATTATAAAGGAATGGAGGGTACATTTTGTGCACCCTCTTTTCTTACTGTACAGGAGAAATTTTTCAGGAGGAAAGCTTATGTCTTTAAGTGTAATGCTGCAGCAGCTTGCCAGTGGTATGGTAGTTTCTGTAGAGATTTTTGTAGTGACATTACTTTTTTCACTTCCGCTGGGACTTCTGATCTGCTTTGGCAGAATGTCCAAGAATCCGGCGATACGTGGAATTGTGTCTGCCTACATATCAGTTATGCGTGGAACCCCGTTAATGCTGCAATTGATGGTTGTGTATTTCGGACCATACTTTATTTTTGGAATCCGTATTTCCATGGGATACAGCCTGATCGCTGTGTTTATTGCATTCAGTATTAACTATGCTGCATATTTTGCGGAGATTTACAGAGGAGGAATCGAATCTATTTCAGCGGGACAGTATGAGGCTGCAAAGATCCTGGGATACAGCAAAGCCCAGACATTTTTCAGAATCATCCTGCCGCAGGTGATCAAGAGAATCCTTCCATCTGTGACAAATGAGGTTATCACACTGGTAAAGGATACGTCACTGGCATTTGTTGTTGCTGTTTCGGAGATGTTTACAATTGCAAAACAGATTGCAAGTGCACAGACGACTATGATGCCTTTTGTGATCGCTGCTGTTTTCTATTTTGTGTTCAATCTTCTTGTTGCGATTGTAATGGATAAGATTGAGAAAAAACTGAATTATTATCGCTGACAGGCGGCTGGGGTTATAAAATATTTTTTGACTCTGACATCATTTAATTTAAGAGGAATATTTGCTATGGTATTATTTGAAATGAAAAACATAAAGAAGAGCTTCGGCAGCCTTGAAGTATTAAAAGACATTTCACTTCAGGTAGAGGAGGGTGAGGTTCTTAGTATTATCGGACCTTCCGGTTCCGGTAAATCCACACTTCTCCGCTGTGCCACCGGTCTTGAGACACCGGACAGCGGTGAGATCATCAAGCAGGGGGATGTGGGACTGGTATTTCAGAACTTTAATCTTTTCCCCCATTTTTCCGTACTGAAAAATATCACAGATGCTCCGATCAGAGTGCAGAAGAGAAAGAAAGAAGAGGTTTATGCACAGGCAAGAACTCTGTTAAAGCAGATGGGACTTGCAGACAGAGAGAATGCATATCCGTTTCAGCTTTCCGGCGGTCAACAGCAGCGTGTCTCTATTGCCAGAGCATTATGTATGAATCCGAAGATCCTGTTTTTTGATGAGCCTACTTCCGCCCTTGATCCGGAGCTTACGAGTGAAATTCTTAAGGTAATCAAAGATCTGGCAGCAGAACACATCACTATGGTGATCGTTACTCATGAGATGACATTTGCAAGAGATATCTCTGATCATATTATTTTTATGGATAAGGGACTGATCGCAGTTGAGGGGAGTCCAAAAGAGGTATTTGAATCAGAACATGCGAGAATGAAAGAATTTCTTGGTAAATTCCATCAGGGATAAGGTTTTTGTGGTTGCTTTTAGAGGAATGATGTTATATAATTTCAACGTACGTGGTTGAGAAAAACGTACGTACAGAAGTGAAATAAAAGGATTAAAAATAATATCCTATAAAAAACAGGAGAGTGAAGATGAGTACAGACAGATATGTAAGTCCTTTATCAGAACGTTATGCCAGCAAAGAAATGCAGTATATTTTTTCCCCGGATATGAAATTCCGCACATGGAGAAGACTCTGGATCGCACTTGCTGAGACAGAGAAAGAGCTTGGCCTTAACATTACACAGGAGCAGATTGATGAACTGAAGGCACATGCAGAGGATATCAATTATGACGTTGCAAAGGAACGTGAACGTCAGGTGCGTCATGATGTTATGTCTCACGTATATGCGTATGGCGTACAGTGCCCGAAAGCAAAAGGAATCATCCATCTGGGAGCAACCTCCTGTTATGTAGGTGATAATACAGACATTATTGTAATGACAGAAGCATTAAAGCTTGTGAAGAAGAAACTGGTCAATGTTATTGCCGAGCTTTCTGCTTTCGCAGATAAATATAAAGATCAGCCTACTCTGGCATTTACACATTTTCAGCCTGCACAGCCTACTACAGTAGGTAAGCGTGCAACACTCTGGACACAGGAATTCCTGCTTGATCTGGAGGATCTGGAGTATGTTCTGGGAACAATGAAGCTTCTGGGATCCAAAGGTACAACCGGAACACAGGCAAGCTTTCTGGAACTGTTTGACGGAGATCAGGAGACTATCGACAAGATTGATCCGATGATCGCAGAGAAGATGGGATTTAAGGAATGCTATCCGGTATCCGGACAGACCTATTCCCGCAAGGTAGATACACGTGTTGCCAATATTCTTGCAGGAATTGCAGCAAGTGCACACAAGATGTCCAATGATATCCGCCTTCTTCAGCATCTGAAGGAAGTAGAAGAACCATTTGAGAAATCTCAGATCGGCTCCTCCGCAATGGCGTATAAGAGAAATCCTATGAGAAGTGAGCGTATTGCTTCCCTTTCCAGATATGTAATGGTAGATGCCCTTAACCCGGCGATCACATCTGCAACTCAGTGGTTTGAGAGAACTCTGGATGACTCTGCAAATAAGCGTCTGAGTATTCCGGAAGGTTTCCTTGCTATTGACGGAATCCTTGACCTCTGTCTTAATGTTGTAGATGGATTGGTTGTTTATCCGAAGGTTATCGAGAAACATATGATGGCAGAGCTTCCGTTCATGGCTACAGAGAATATCATGATGGATGCTGTAAAAGCAGGCGGTGACCGTCAGGAACTTCATGAGCGTATCCGTGAGCTTTCCATGGAAGCCGGAAAGACTGTCAAGGTAGAAGGCAAAGATAATAATCTGCTGGAACTGATCGCAGCAGATCCTGCATTCAACCTTTCTCTGGAAGATCTGCAGAGATCCATGGATCCGAAGAAATATATCGGACGTGCCAAAGAGCAGACAGAGAGATTTGTAAATACAGTAGTTCAGCCGATCCTCGATTCCCATAAGGAACTTCTGGGAGTGAAAGCTGAGATCAATGTCTGATCAGTAAATACTTAACATAACGGTTTGGAATATTACAGAATCTGATATAAAGATAATAAGCGTTGCTGTTTCCTGATGATGTCCGGCAGGTCATTCTGCAAGGCCGGGTAAACAGTAATCGGTAAATACAGGAGGAATTATATAATGGTAAAAGCAGTTGTTGGTGCTAACTGGGGAGATGAAGGTAAAGGTAAGATTACCGATATGCTCGCTGAGAAGGCTGATATTATCGTAAGATTTCAGGGTGGTGCAAATGCAGGTCATACAATCGTAAATAACTATGGTAAATTTGCCCTTCATACTCTGCCGTCAGGTGTGTTTTATGATCATACTACAAGTGTGATCGGCAACGGTGTTGCACTGAATATCCCGGTATTTTTCAAAGAGTACAATGAAGTGGTAAGCAGAGGTGTTCCGGCTCCGAAGATCCTTATCTCCGAGAGAGCACAGATGGTTATGCCATACCATATTCTTTTTGACCAGTATGAGGAAGAACGTCTGGGCGGCAAATCTTTCGGATCTACCAAGTCAGGTATTGCTCCGTTCTACTCAGACAAATATGCAAAGATTGGTTTCCAGGTAAGTGAACTTTTTGATGAAGAACATCTGAAAGAAAAACTTGCAAGTGTATGTGCGACAAAGAATGTTCTTCTTGAACATTTATATCACAAACCGCTTCTTAATGTGGATGAATTATTTGCTGAACTTATGGAATATAAGAAAATGGTTGAACCATATGTATGTGACGTATCCCTGTATCTGTGGAACGCATTAAAAGAAGGTAAAGAAGTTCTTCTTGAGGGACAGCTTGGTTCTCTGAAAGACCCGGATCATGGAATTTATCCGATGGTTACATCTTCCTCTACCCTGGCAGGATATGGTGCAGTAGGAGCAGGTCTTCCACCATATGAGATCAAACAGATTGTTACTGTATGCAAGGCATACTCCAGTGCAGTAGGAGCAGGTGCATTTGTTTCTGAAATCTTTGGCGATGAAGCAGATGAACTGAGAAGACGTGGCGGTGACGGCGGTGAATTTGGTGCTACTACAGGCCGTCCAAGACGTATGGGATGGTTTGACTGTGTTGCTTCCAAATACGGATGCCGTCTTCAGGGAGCTACAGATGTTGCTTTCACAGTTCTTGATGTTCTTGGATATCTGGATGAAATTCCGGTCTGCACAGGATATGAGATTGATGGAAAAGTAACAACAGAATTTCCGACAACTACACTGCTTGAGAAAGCAAAACCGGTTCTGGAGACTCTGCCGGGATGGAAATGCGACATCCGCGGAATCAAAAAATATGAAGATCTGCCGGAGAACTGCAGAAAGTATGTTGAGTTCGTTGAGAAACATATCGGATTCCCGATTACTATGATCTCCAATGGCCCGGGACGTGACGATATCATCTACAGAAATAAATAATAAGGATAAATTTACCTGTCTGATCGGCAGACGGTAAATAAGACTATACGCCGGAGAATTTCTCCGGCGTGTCTTTTATATAACTGGAGGCTTATGAAAAAAGATAATAATAAGATAAAAAAAATCGGGGCATGGATCGCAATCATAATCCTGCTTCTTGCATGTTGTATGCCGATGATTTTTGCATTCGGGAATGGAGAAGATTCGCAGGCCTATTTTAAAGCCTCGCTTGCAGTGGCGATCATGGTTCCCATCATGGCTTATGCAATATGGATGGTTTATAAATTACTGAACAGGAATAAAAAGGTGGTGGATTCGGATATGGAGAATATTATTTTTGACGTTGGACAGGTTCTTGTAAAATATGACTGGGAGACCTATCTGGACAGTTTTGGTTTTCCGAAGGAAGAGCGTGATAAAATTGCGGAAGTGGTATTTCAGAGCAATACCTGGAATGAGAGAGACAGAAGCAGCGAGATTGAGCAATATTATGTAGATCAGATGGTAAAAGCTGCACCGGAGTACGAAAAGGATATCCGGGAGGTAATGCGCCGTTCTGACGAGACAATTGAGAAAACAGATTATGCGGAAACCTGGGTGAGATATCTGAAAGATAAAGGATATCATGTTTATATTCTTTCCAATTATGCAACTGACACACTGGAGAGAACGGAGGATAAACTTACGTTTCTTAAATATGTAGACGGAGCAGTGTTCTCCTGTCAGGTGAAGCAGATCAAACCGGAACCGGAAATTTACAAAACCCTGCTCGGACGCTACCATCTTGACCCGGAGAAATCCGTATTTCTGGATGACAGAGCGGAGAACTGTGAGGCAGCCAGAAAACAGGGAATCCATGCAATTCAGTTTAAATCTTTTAAACAGGCAGCAGCAGAACTGGAGAAACTGGGCGTCAATTAAAATTGTTACTGTTCACTCCGTTCTCAGTAACATAGCCAAAATTCATTCTAGTACAGCGTTTCGTAAATAACTATACCAATCGCGTAGAATGCGGATTCGAGTGTGCTGGTATAAAAACGCAGGCGTAGCGGGCTACGCTGAGGCTTTTAGACCTGTGCAATCGGATTCGCAGACAAGTGAGTGGTATAGTTATTTCGAAAACGATGTACTAGATTGCCTGCGGCAATGGAATTTTGGCTTGTATGTCTCGGGATTTTGGCATATTCATGCCAAAACACCTCGCGGGATAGTGGTGTGTGAACAGTAACTTAAAATTCACTAAAAATACAAAGAATATCATTTGTATTTTTAACTGAAAGATGATATAATAATAAAGCTTGTGGAAGGAATATTTTCCATATGTTTCCGCACAGGCATAATACCTATGAAATATTGGAAAAGAGGATTAAAGGAAATGAGCGATAAAACAATCTTAGAGCAGTGGCGTGCCATCGCCTATGACCAGCAGGCAGACCGTAATAAACTTCAGAGATTTTGGGCAAATTATTTTAATATTGAAAAAGGAATTTATGAGCAGCTTCTTAGCAACCCGGATGAGGTAGTAACCGGTACAGTTAAGGAACTGGCTGAGAAATACGGACAGGAAGTTCTGACAATGGTTGGTTTTCTTGATGGAATCAATGACAGTCTGAAGATTCCGAACCCGATTGAGACAATGGATGAGAACACAAAGGTTTCTCTGTGCTTTGATAAAGAACTTCTTTATAAGAACATGGTAGATGCAAGAGCTGACTGGCTGTATGAACTGCCACAGTGGGATGCGATCTTCACACCGGAGAAGAGAAAAGAACTTTATCTTGAACAGAAGAAATCAGGAACAGTTGTCAAAGCAAAGAAAATCGGACGTAATGATCCTTGTCCTTGCGGAAGCGGCAAGAAATATAAATATTGCTGCGGTAAGAATGCGTAAGCATCCAAATCTGGAATATATTATCGTGCTTGGTGCCCATGTAGAAGGTACCCGGCTTACAAAAGCCCTTCTGGAACGTACCAGGAGGGCTTTACAGTATATGGAAGAAAATCCTGAGACTAAGGCTGTTCTGTCCGGAGGAAAAGGGGACGGAGAATCTATTACAGAAGCTCAGGCAATGTGCAATTATCTTGTGGAACATGGAATTGACAGAGAACGACTGATCCTGGAAGAGAAATCTACCAGCACAACAGAGAATCTGAAGTTCAGTCTGGGAATGATCGGACTGAATCATTCGGTTGGCATTGTCACCAATAATTTTCATGTTTTCCGGGGAACGGCCATAGGAAAGAAATGTGGATGCAGAGAAATTTATCCCATTCCTTCCAGATACCGTTCATGGAGACTTCTGATATATATTCCAAGAGAAATCCTGGCAATCATCAAAGATAAGCTGATGGGAAATATGTGACTGTTATGCGAATCACTATTTGACAGAGAAATATTTTTCCTTAATAACAGAAACCGGCATTTCCTGTCCGGTCCAGATCTGGAAAGCTTTAGCGCCCTGATGAAGAAGCATATACATGCCATTAAAGGTCTGGCATCCGGCTGCTTTAGCCTCTCTGAGCAGTCGGGTTTCCTGTGGCTCATAGACAACATCTGCCACTACAAGTTCAGGACGGAACAGAGATGTATCTTTGATGATGGTATCGTCGATATCCGGAACCATGCCTACAGAGGTTGCATTGATCAGCAGATAACTCTGTGCAATGGAATCTCGCAATGCAGTATGATCATCATTGTCGAAGAGGCAGACCTGACAACCTGTTTTAGCAGAGAGATTCTCAGCGAATTTCTGTGTGCGATTCCAGTATCTGCTGGTGTGGCGGGCAAAAATATGTACAGAAGCTGCACCGTCCAGGGCGGACTGTGCACAGATGGCCATCGAAGCTCCTCCTACTCCCATGACAGTTATATTTTTACCGGTAATATCATGTCCCGCATCACGTACAGATTGCATAAAACCGTACCCGTCTGTATTGTATCCGATTAACTTTCCGTTATCGTTCAGTACAGTATTGACAGCACCGATCAGTTGGGCTTCAGGGGAAAGCTCATCCAATAATTCTACAATTTTATTCTTATTCGGCATGGTAAGGTTGAAACCGCGAATGCCGCAAGTCTTTAATCCTGCAACTGCTGCAGGAAGAGTTTCTTCATTTACATCAAAACATAAATATACATAGTCAAGCCCGAGAAGGCGAAATGATTCATTATGCATCAAAGGGGAAATGCTGTGTGCCACCGGGCTTCCTAAAAGCGCGGTAAGACCTGTGTGTCCGGTAATATTATTCATGTTAAAATCCTCCAGTCTGTTTTGTAGCAGAGACATAAAATGCTGTCTGAATTGTGACAGTATAGAAGATGCCCTTCTAAAACATAGAAATTATCTATCATTTTATTCTAACTTCAATTATATGTCAATACATGTTCATTTTGGTTTCTATGATAAAAACTGTCGATTTAGTGCGACAAATAATAAGACATAATTCCTCCGTTTTGACAAAATCCGCATACTTTATCACGTATAATGAATCTCACTTACCGAAGTGAAGGAGAAGTCAGAGGCAGTATCAGACGGAGGGAAGGAAATGCATTACGAAATATACATAGATGTAGTTTTTTTCACAAATCTCCTGATAGATTACATATTGATCAGATTTACAGGAATATTATTCCGATGTGGAAGAAGCAGAAAAAGAGCTCTTCTGGGAGCTGCTGCAGGTGCGGTGTTTTCCTGCTGGATCATTTATCTGCAATCTTTTCTGAAGTCTGGGATTTTTCTTCCGGCACTTGTCCTGCTGCATGGTGGCTGTGCTGCAGGAATGCTTGTGATCGGATGTAATCTGAAAAGGGGAAGTCTGCTGCTTAAAGCAATACTTACACTGTATTTTGCCGCATTTCTGTGTGGAGGGTTCTGGGAAGTGATCGTCAGTGATAAGTTGACAGTCAAAATGTTTCTGATCCTTGCAGCAGCAACGTGGTCCGGCATTACAGCGTTGTCATATCTGATGGATTCCATGAGAATACGGACAAAGAATATCTATCCGATAACCATATACTATAAAGGATGTGGATATCCTTTTCAAGGATTTTATGATTCCGGAAATCTGCTTATGGATTCTGTAAACGGAAAACCTGTATCTGTAGGGACAGAAAAAGTTTTATCTGAAATATGTTCAGAAGAAACCGTAAGCAGTTTAAAACACCTGAAAGAAAATCCCGGGGAGTCTGGGAAACCGGGAACTGCCGGGCTTCATCCACATTTTACCTTTTTTCACAGTATAGGAAAAGAACAGGGGATGATGCTGGCTGTTACTTTTGAGAGACTCTGCATTCAGACTCCCGCAGAGGTTGTCTGCATAGACAATCCGGTATTTGCATTTTCATTTGAAACATCCGCTTTTGGTAAGGAATACGAGGTACTTTTGAATTCCAGATTACTTTAACGGGAGGGGTTGTGACTATGAGCTGTTATCCATTACAGGTAGTGTCAAGAATGGTGATGAACCGTTCAGGAGAAGTTTTTTATATTGGTGGAAATGATGTGCTGCCGGCACCGCTGGAGCCGAAGCGTGAGGCGTTTATACTGCAGAAGCTTGGAACAGGGCAGGAAGAAGAAGCGAAGTCTGTTCTGATCGAACATAATTTAAGGCTTGTGGTGTATATTGCAAAGAAGTTTGATAACACAGGAGTCGGGGTGGAGGATCTGATCTCGATCGGAACGATTGGGCTGATCAAGGCGATCAATACCTTTAATCCTGTAAAAAACATCAAGCTTGCCACTTATGCATCCAGATGTATAGAGAATGAGATCCTGATGTATCTTCGCCGCAACAGTAAGACAAAGATGGAAGTGTCCATAGACGAACCGCTGAACGTAGACTGGGATGGAAATGAACTCCTGCTTTCTGATATTCTGGGAACTGATGAGGATGTGATTTCAAGACGTCTGGAAGATGAAGTGGAGATTTCGTTGTTATCAAAGGCAATTAGAAAGCTTTCACCGCGTGAGCAGACGATCATCCGCCTTAGATTTGGTCTGGGAAAGGAGAATGCTGCAGAGAAAACACAGAAAGAGGTTGCAGACCTTCTGGGAATTTCTCAATCATATATTTCCAGGCTGGAAAAAAGAATCATGAAGAGACTGAAAAAGGAAATTGTGAAATATGAATAGACGTAATTGGGGAATGTAGTATAATGATATAAAGGATAGTAACTATTCAGCAATCCGCCTGTAACTGTGAAAGCACTGAACGGTTATGATATAAGCAAACTGTGGGAAATGTTTGCAGTGGGTGATTCACAGATATCAAGTCGGGGAAAGAAAAAAGGACAGAAGAGAAAAGTGAAGGTAAATAAAATACAGACAGAAGAAAACAAAGATAAAACTCTGAGGCAGGATACAGAAAGCTGCATACTGGCAGATTGCAGTTTATGTCCGAGAAATTGCCATGTAGACAGAACAGCCGGAAAAACCGGATACTGTGGAATGGATCAGAAGGTTAAGATTGCAAGGGCAGCTTTGCATATGTGGGAAGAACCATGTATTTCGGGAACCAGAGGTTCCGGGGCAGTCTTTTTTACAGGATGCAATCTGAGATGCTGTTTCTGCCAGAACCGGGAAATTGCCATTGGTGACAGTGGCCTTGAGATCACTGAGGAAAGACTGGCAGAAATATTCCTGGAACTGCAGGAAAAGGATGCTGCAAATATCAATCTGGTAACCGGAACACATTATATTCCACAGATTATCGCAGCTTTGGACTGTGCAAAGAAGCATGGGCTTAATATTCCGGTTGTCTATAACTGTGGTGGATATGAGAACACAGAGACATTGAAACTTCTGGACGGATATGTGGACATTTATCTTCCGGATTACAAATATGCGGAGAGCGAATTGGCGGTGAAATTTTCACATGCAAATGATTATCCTGAAAGGGCTATGGAAGCAGTTAATGAGATGGTACGCCAGACAGGAATGCCACAGTTTGATGCAGAGGGATATATGAAACGTGGGACTATTGTGAGACATCTTATATTGCCGGGGCATACAAGAAATTCAAAGAAGGTTCTGAAACTTTTACATAAGACTTTTGGAAAGCAGATTTATATCAGTATCATGAATCAGTACACACCGATTTTTGAGCAGAAAGAATATACAGAACTGAATCGTTGTGTAACCAGAAGAGAATATGAAAAAGTTCTGGACTATGCATTTGAGCTTGGGATTGAAAATGGATTTTTTCAAGATGGTGAAACTGCCAGAGAGAGTTTTATTCCTGCGTTTGATTATGAAGGTGTGAGAAAAATGCCATAAAATAAAAAACTCCCATAAATGGAAGGAGGCCGGTACTTTCGTACCGGCGCGTATGAAAAAGAAAAATATTTATAAGAAAGATTCATCATCTTTCTAAAGTTCATTATATCCAATAAATATGAATAAAATATGAATACAGTGTAAAAAAATAAAATTTGTTTTACCAAAATATTTTTAGAATTTCTTCCATGTATCCCTTACAAACAATATCAGTAACGGGAAAATCTCAAGACGTCCTGCCAGCATATCAAAAGTAAGGATAAGCTTTGAAAACCAGGAGAACATGCCGAAGTTTCCGGTAGGTCCTACCAGTTCCAGACCAGGTCCGATATTATTAAAGGTTGCCGCAACCGCCGTAAAATTCGTGATCAGATTGAAATCGTCAAAGGCAATCAGGAATATGGAGGATGCAAAAATCAGCATATATACAATGAAGAAAATATTTGTGGAACGAACAACTTCATGTGGGATGGCTTTGCCGTCCATTTTTATTTTCTTTACCGCATTTGGATGCAGAAAAATATGAAGCTCCTTGCGGACTGTTTTGCAGAGAATCAGGATTCTGGATACTTTAATGCCACCGCCTGTACTTCCGGCACATGCACCGATAAACATCAGCAGTACCAGGATTGTCCGCGAAATTTCCGGCCAGGTATTAAAATCTGTTGTTGCATATCCGGTTGTTGTGATAATGGAACCAACCTGGAAAGCTGCCTGCTGAAAAGCTTTGGCTGCACTTCCGAAAATATGGTAAATATTGCAGGTGATGATAAGAATTGCAATACCGATGATTCCGAAATAATACCGCACTTCTTCCATTTTAAAAGCCTGAGCAAATTTTTTTGTGATAATGAAAAAGTAAGCATTAAAGTTAACGCCAAATAAAATCATAAATACAGTAATGACCACCTGCAGATATGTACTATAACTGGCCATGCTGTCATTTTTAATACCAAATCCTCCGGTACCTGCAGTACCGAAAGCTGTACATATGGAGTCAAACAGCGGCATACCACCGACCAGAAGAAGCAGGATCTGGATCACTGTCATTACGAAATAAATAGAATACAGAATTTTGGCAGTTGACTGTACTTTTGGCGCAAGCTTGCTTACAGATGGTCCGGGACTCTCCGCTTTCATAAGATTCATATGATAACCGCCGGTAAGTGGCAGAAGGGAGAGGATGAAAACCAGAACACCCATTCCGCCGATCCAGTGCGTGAAGCTTCTCCACATCAGCATACAATGAGGAAGTGCCTCCACATCGCTGAGAATACTGGCTCCTGTTGTAGTAAAACCCGAAACTGTTTCAAATAATGCATCTACAGGATTTGGAATGCTTCGGCTGATCACAAAGGGGATTGCTCCTATGATACTCAGAACGATCCAGCTTAATGCTACAGTCACGAAACCTTCTTTTGTGTAGAAAGCCTTTCTTGTCGGCTTTTTCCTGGTGAGAGGAAGCCCGATGACCAGGCATAAAGCAATCGTGATCAGAAAAGCTACACCGGAAGTTTCCTGATAGATCAGTGCCGTAATTGCGGGCAGAGCCATAAATACAGCTTCAATTTTCAGAATCATTCCGATGATATAGATAATAATGGAATAGTTCATAATTTGGCTCCTTTATTTTTCCAGAATATCTGTGATATCGCGAAGGCCCTTCTGAGAAGTTACTATGATAACGGTATCTCCGACCTGAATGGTATCCTGGCCTCTGGGAATCTTGACCTGACCATTTCGGTTCAGGTAACCTACAAGAAGGTTTTTCTTCAGGTTCAGTTCAGATAATGGGATGCCTGTTACCGGTGAATTTTCGCGGATGGCAAATTCCAGAGCTTCTGCCTGATTATCCAGGATATGATAAAGGGTTTCAATATTGCTGCCGATGCTGTTCTGCATGGCACGTACATACTGCAGGATATAGTCGGCTGTGATATATTTCGGATAAATGACGCTTCCGATATCAAGGTTATCAATGACATCATCAAAGGCAAGGCGGTTTACCTTGGCAATCAGTTTGGCATTGGAAACTGTTTTGGCAAAGAGTGAAAGGAAAACATTTTCCTCATCCATGTTTGTGAGTGATACAAAAGCCTCTGTGCGTGAGAGTCCCTCTTCCATAAGGAGAGAACGATTGGTTCCGTCTCCGTTAATGATAGTTGCCTCCGGAAGCAGATCACTTAAGGTTTCACAGCGGGACTCATTCTGTTCGATGATCTTAACGGAGATGTTCATATCAAGCAGGGCTTTTGTAAGGTAATAGGAAATGGTTCCTCCGCCGACAATAATGGCGTTTTTTACCTGATTGGTTTTCAGGCCGATCTTTTTGAAAAAGGCTGCTGCATTCACCGGGGAAGCAAGAATGGAAACCATATCTCCGTCGTGGATCACCTGATTACCGCCGGGAATAGATACATGATCCCGACTTTCTACTGCGCAGAACAAGACGTCGCATTTCAGGGCTTCCGTAATGCGTGAGATTGTCATGCCATCCAGATTAAATTCAGGAAGCACTTTGAATTTCAGCATTTCTACACGACCACGTGCGAAAGTATCGATCTTGATAGCTGAAGGGAAGCGTAAGAGACGGGAAATTTCCTGTGCAGCTGCAAGCTCTGGGTTAATGATCATAGTAACACCCAGACGCTTCTTGATGAAGCTGATCTCTTTGGCATAGATAGGATTGCGGACACGGGCAATCGTCTGGCAATGGCCGGTTTTCTGTGCGATCAGGCAGCAGAGGAGATTCATTTCATCAGAGCCGGTTACGGCAATCAGGATATCTGCATTCTCAATACCTGCTTCCACCAGCGTGTTGATACTTGCACCGTTTCCCACGATACCCATGGCATCAATGTCATCCTGAAGGGAAGTGATCACATTAGAAGAAACGTCTATAAGAGTAATGTCGGATTCTTCTTCCTGAAGCTGTTCTGCCAGGGTACGTCCAACTTTACCGCACCCAACAATAATTATCTGCATAATTCCTCCAATAAGGGGGCTGTCACATAATATCTATGTGAGACAGCCCCTTTTATATCATATTTTTGTTTATAATTGCTCAATATTTTTGGCAATTACTTTTGTGGCTATTAAGCTAAGAATACTATAGCACCACCAGATATATTTGTAAAGCAAATATGAAATTTCTGTGATTTTTAAGATGGAGCGTATTACTGTTCATTCCGTTCTCAGTAACACGCTTCGCGATGCTAATCGCATAAATTCGCGCAGTATGTCGCAGGTTTTGGCTGCGTACTTTATTTATTGCTGTTGCATGATGCAGTGCAGGGATTATCAAATCCCGGGGTAAAAGCATAGAAGTTTTTGGCATCAAGTTCTTCCTGAATGGACTGAAGAGCTTCCCCAAATCTCTGGAAATGAACAACTTCTCTGGCACGCAGGAATTTGATGGGATCCGCAATCTCAGGTATATTGCGGACTACTCTGAGAATATTGTCATAAGTAGAACGGGCTTTTTGCTCTGCAGCAAGATCCTCGAACAGATCAGTGATCGGATCACCTTTACTCTGAAATTCACATGCATTAAATGGTACGCCACCTGCTGCCTGTGGCCAGACTCCCACTGTGTGATCGATATAATACGGTCCGAATCCGGATTTCTCAATTTCCTCCATGGAAAGGTCCCGGGTAAGCTGATGTACAATAGTGGATACCATTTCCAGATGACTGAGTTCTTCTGTTCCTATGTCGTTGAGCAAAGCAGAAGTCGTCCGGTTCGGCATGGTAAAACGCTGGGAAAGATAACGCAGGGAAGCGCCGATCTCACCGTCCGGGCCACCGGAGTGCAGTACCCTATAATAGTTCCGCAACCCTAGTGTTTATGCGGGTTTGCGGGATTTTCAATTCAGGAAATAATGATGTCAAAAGACATTTTTCCGGATTCCTTATCATATATGATCTGTTCCACAACACTTCTGATCAGATTTCCTTTTTCTTCGTAACCTACGTCTGGATTCTTCAGGACATCCGCAACAGAACGGATCTCTTTCAGGATTTCTTCTGCGTCAGGCTGCTCTGCCTGCTCTTCCTGCAATAGCTGTGAAAGGGCAGCAGTCAATTCTAATCGGTCTGATACCAGACGGTCCTTATTATTCTTGTATTCCGCCAGAGTATCTACTCCTGCCTCATAAGCCTCTTTGATTCTGCCTTCTCTCATGGCGAGCTTACTGATCTCTCTTTGCAACTGATCAATCTGCAGTGAATGATCAGTCTTTTTCTTTTTACATACATATGTAAATTCTGCTCCATCTAAGATCTGATCAAAATAACTTATCACAGCTTCTTCGGCCTTTTTGACTGATAAAGCAACAGAAGTCTTATGAAATCCCTTTGCGTACTTCCAGCACTGGAAATAAGGACACTTATTATTACCGGTGTAAGAAAGTGTGGCTCCGCAGACAGAGCACTTCAAAAGACCGGATAGCCAGTGCTTGCAGGCAGAGACATTCCGCGCCTTGACCGGACGTTTCCGGGAAGTGATCAGCTTCTGACGTTTTTCGTACCGTTCCCTGGAAAGACGTACCTCATGGTTTCCTTCAAATTCCACTCCGTTCCAGACAACAGTTCCGCAATAGAAGGGATTTCCAAGAATCCGGTCAACGCTGCGCCGCTCGAAGAGTTTTCCGCGTTTTGTACGGTATCCGAGATCATTGCAACGCCTGGCAATAGCTGTCTCATCTAAGTTCTGATTATCATACAGGTCCATGATATAAGAGACAATGGCATATTCAGCTTCATTAATGATATAAGGTTTTCCATGTCCAACTGCAGTATAGCCAAGGCAGGGAGACGTCTGATAGCCTTTTTGCAGGGCTTTTTCTTTCATGCCACGCAAGACCTCGCCCGACAATCGAATGGAATAGTATTCATCCATCCATTCGATGATGCGCTCGATCAGGCTGCCGAAAGGTCCCTCAATCAGTGGTTCAGATACACTGATCACGTCTACATTATCCTTCTTGAGCATACTCTTGTATACGATAGACTCTTCCTGGTTACGGGCGAAACGACTGAATTTCCATACCAGGATTACATCAATAGGATGAGATGGCTGCTTCGCCAGGGCAATCATCTTCTGAAACTCCGGACGCTTCTGCGCATGACGGCCGGAAACACTTTCAGTAAAGATAAAGTCCCCGGAAACAATCATGTCATTCTTCTGAGCATAATCCAGCAAAAGGCGTTTCTGCGCATCAGGAGATAACTCTGTTTGGTCCTCTGTCGAGACGCGGATGTAAAGACATGCCACTTTACTGCTCATAAATATCACCTCGGTTTTATAAAATATGTAATTTTAACATAATATATAGCAAGAATTCTCCTTCCTCTATAGGTGGGAGATGAATTGCAAAAAAAACAGAAAAGAACGCTTGTTCTGCAATGCGATTCATGGTATAATAGAATCAGTCGATAAGGTAAAAGGTAAAAGGTAAAAGATCAAAAAAGGACTGTTTTTATGGAAAAAATAGATCACAATGCACATTCAGTATATTTGATGTATTATCATCTGATCATGGTGGTAAAATATCGAAGAAAAGTTATCAATGACCCAATTTCAGAAAGAGCAAAAGAAATATGGGAATATATTGCACCCCGATATGGAATTGTTTTGGAGGAATGGAATCATGATATTGACCATGTGCATGTAATGTTTCGTGCACAGCCTAAAACGGAACTCAGTAAATTTATCAATGCATATAAAAGTGCCAGCAGCAGGCTGCTGAAAAAAGAGTATCCGGAAATCCGGGAAAAACTTTGGAAAGAAGCATTCTGGAGCCAGAGTTTCTGCCTTTTGACGGCAGGAGGGGCACCGGTTGAAGTGATCCGTCAATACATCGAAACCCAGGGAGAGAAAAAGAATTGAACATAGCATATCGTTTCCGGATCTATCCAACAGAAGAACAGAAGATACTCCTTGGAAAAACATTTGGCTGCTGCCGTTTCCTGTATAACCAGATGCTTAATGACAAGATCCTGGAGTATAAAAAGACGAAAAAGCTGTTAAAAAATACACCAGCCATGTATAAAAAGGAGTATCCATTTCTGAAAGAAGTAGATTCGCTGGCACTGGCAAATGTTCAGTTTCATCTGGAGAAAGCATATAAGAACTTTTTCCGTAATCCCAAGGTTGGATTTCCACGTTTCAAGTCAAAACATCATTCCAAAAACAGTTACACAACAAATGTAGTCAACGGAAATATTCTGGTAGAAGATAACCGGATCCGGCTTCCCAAATTAAAATGGATCTCCATGAAAAAACACAGGGAGCCTGCAGAAAACTGCTGTCTGAAATCAGTGACAGTCAGTATGGAGCCGTCCGGAAAGTATTTTGCAAGTCTGCTGTATGAAGGATACAGCTGCGAAAACCAAGCAGCAGATGAAGATTACAGCAATGCCAAAATACTGGGGATTGATTATGCGATGCAGGGGATGGCAGTGTTTTCAGAAGAGATTGAGCTTGAAAAAGCAGGATTTTTCAGAAGAAATGAAAAAAGGCTGGCAAGGGAGCAGCGTAAACTGTCAAGATGTGTAAAAGAAAGCCGCAATTATGTGCGGCAGAAAAAGAAAGTTGCCAGGTGCCATGAAAAAATACGAAACCAGAGAAGAGATTATCTGCATAAACTGAGCCGCAGGATCACAGACCAGTACGATATAGTCGCGGTAGAAGATATTGATATGAAAGCAATGGGCCAGTGCCTGCACTTTGGGAAAAGTGTACAGGATAATGGATACGGGATGTTCCGGAATATGCTGGATTATAAGCTTGCCTGGAAGGGAAAGAAATTAGTAAAGATAGACCGCTTTTTCCCTTCAAGCAAAAAATGCAGTAAATGCGGAAAGATAAAAAAAGAGCTGGGATTATCCGAAAGAGTATACCGCTGCACGTGTGGAAATGAGATGGACAGAGATCGAAATGCAGCGATCAATATCCGTGAAGAGGCAAGAAGGATGCTGGCAGTATAAACTGTCCATATCCGGACAATAAGTAAGAAAATACGCCCGTGTCCGGGCAAAAAGAATCGCGGGGCACGCGAGGATAGCTTGTAGATACTTGGCTCAGTAGAGGAGTCATTGAGCAAGAAGCCCCCACTTCAAAATCTGGGATTTAAGTGGTGGGAGCATGTCACGTACAAAAATAACAGCCACACAAATGTTCTGATTGTGCAACTGCTCCGAAGATGATACAATATCTTTGCCAAAGTACGGAATCTCTTCGGAGATTCTTGAGCCGTCCCTGCTACCAACAGGGGCGGTTTTTATTATAATAATTCAGAGATCACAATTGATAAATCGGGATATATACATACTGGAATTTCATCGTCGAAAGAATACAATCCGGTACCCGATTCATTTTCAAAATCGTAGACATTTACGATACCTTTCAGGGGATTTATAATCCAATATTCTCTGACTCCGGCCATCCGGTATTTAAATAATTTTATTCCGTAATCTTTACTCTGGGTAGCAGGAGAAACAACCTCAATTACCCAGTCAGGTGCACCATGACAACCTTTTTCATCTACTTTGTCCGGTGAGCAGACAACTGTTAAGTCTGGTTCGACATAGTTCTTGTTATCTTCATTCAGGAACACTGCAAATGGAGAAACATATGGTTTACAGGATCCGCTTTTACTTTTAATGTAATTGCGGATAGTAGCATACAGTTCACCGACGATTACCTGATGCCTGGTATTAGGTGGTGCCATCATATAGATCTGTCCATCAATCAGCTCTGCACGTTCACCATCCGGAAGAGCGTAGATGTCATCTATTGTATAAATCCGTTCTTTGGGTAATGGCATAATGAAAACTCCTTTCGTTAATCCATTGATGTGATCACATATATACAAATGTTCGACTTGTGTAACTGCTCCGAAGATGATACAATATCTTTGCTAAAGTACTGGATCTCTTCGGAGATTCTTGATCCGTCCCTGTTACTAGCAGGGGCGGTTTTTATATGAATTTTTGTGTGATTAGCTGATTTAAACGTTCAAGCAAATCGTTTGGAAAACCCAAAACATCAAATATGCTTTGACCATTGAAATGTATGTCTTTATAAGGTGAAAGAATATTAAATAATTCGGATCTAAATCTGAATTATTAGATATTCTCAATTCAATCAATTTCTGGTGATTCCCCGTCATTCGAGGCATCTGTTCAAACGAGAATGTTTGGTTGCTGTTACCAGTAAGGGCACTTTTTGAAGACATTATTGAATGCAATGATAATTAAATAAACAGGGATTCTTCAAAAAATCTGCTTGTATAGGAATTAGGGCATCTTACCCATCCAGAAATATCAGCATCCTCAGCCCGGATATATATATAGGCACTGCCGCCAGAATATTTAATTTTATTTACAGTACATACTTCGTAAGCATCTGTTGTATAGATAATATTTCCGTTAGGGGCGTTCTTTATATTCAATGATTTTGCACATTTCCACATATTTTGTCCACCAAGAAGGGGATTGTATGATTTGGAATAAGTGACAGGATATGTAGTTTTGGAAAGCTTCAGAGAGCTTCCGGAAAGTTTATAAGTTATGGTATATTGAATAGAACCGACTCCTCCTGGCATTGACTGCATACGGATTTGAATGTAATTTGCACCAACTTTTTGAGTAAAACTATTATGGCGAGCATTGAAAGCACCTTTACGATGCGACATTAAATTGACAGCAGATACAAGTTTTCCAGATTTATAAGTCAATAATTTGTCGTAATCAATGTGATCATTATCAATGTCTTGGCATTTTAGCTTCAAAAAATGTTTATTTCCATTGAGAGTATAAAGATCTGCATTTACAAGATATATGTTTTGGGCGTTTAAACTAAAACTTTTTTTGCCATTCACCTCAATGTTCAGATAAGATTCCGACTTGAAATTTATTCGAATTTTATCAGCTTTGCCATCACCGGTGATGTCATATTTAGAGTATGCTACATTTGGCCGAATGGAAATGTTACTTTTTTGAGCTGCTTTAACAGTTAGCGGCATAGATATGGTGCTGATTGTAATTAGGGCAACTGTAAAATATTTTAATAATGTCTTTTTCATGTGAAAAACCTCCTGTATTCAAGAACTCATTCGCAGTTCTATGAGCTTTTGGTGATATCCAGTCATTCTAGACATCTGTTCAATAGTAAAATCTCTATATTCTTCCAATAGCGAATCTGGTAATAACAGCTCCGTTCTTTAATCTGCTGATGAAATCATATGTATCACCGCAAATGGTTCAAAATAAATAACATAATTATCAACAACAGCGTATACACCGTATTTAGAATGATAACACTGTATAGCCTCTTTTAAATATTCTTCCGTAGCGTTCAGATATTCAGCCATCTCATAAAGATTCCCACATCCTGCTTCATAAGCGCTGATCAGACCGGTAAGTCCAATCTTTAGATTATACCCATAAAGCCGAGCTCGATATTCCTGCTTTCGGCTTTCTACCTTATTCTGGTCTAAAATGTTTCCGGAGCTGGTGCGATAATGCCCGATTTCTTCGGCAAGCACACAGGATTTTTCTGCTTGTGTTTCTATATCCTTTCGGATTGCTATGTGACTGCCGCGGATCAGGCCATCATGTTCAGTAAGAGGTTGTTCTTTAACAAGTAACCCTTCTTGATCGGCAGCAGTCAGTAATTGTTCGTAATTCAATTGGGATCACCCCTTTAGCGATTAAAATAAAACGGTTCTCTCTAAGCTGTTTGCTTGTAGTCAACAACTGCAATTTCAGTCAGCATACCTTTAACTTTTTGAATAATTTCTTCAATTCGTTCAAGTGTTTCACCATTTAAGTATTCTTCCCCACATTGAGAACACTTTTCACAAGGAACATTCTTGATAATGATATAGCATCCCTGATAATCAGTCATGTAAGTTGTTGTAGAAGATTCAATATTACCTTTGCAGTAAAAACAAGTCATTATGCATTCTCCTTTCTGGTTTTGAAATCAGATTCCCATTTATCAAAACTGGGGAAATAAGCTGTTATAAGGAACAAATCCGATTCGTGATTTCCGATGACTACATGAAGATATTTATCTTCGATGCTCATCCCCAGAATTAAACAACTGGGGTAAGGATAATCATCTGGATATTGTTCGATGATTTCTCCATTCATAATACAGGCTATTACATCTTTTAAGAATATCCTACGCTGTTCCAGCCTTTTAGCTGCGTGGAGTGTAATACGAATGTTTTTAGGTATACATAGTTTACGCAATTCCAATATATCTAATGCCATATCATTCCTCCCATTTTGAATCATCATTCATAATATCCAAATCATGCTGAACACCTTCGGGTGTTTGCTCAACATCCGTCCGGGCATGAGCTGCAAGAAGATCTTCTTCCATCTGCTGGGCGGAGAGAAGGTTCTTAGAGTAGGCGAGAACCTTTCTCTGGTTATGAGGAGACAACTGATTGCAGATTTCTATGATTTCCTTGCACTGAGCAGAGACGGAAGAGTTCTGAACAGATTCTGCTTTATAGGGAGTTCTTTCCATAGGAACGTCAAAACCCATAAGCCATGCTTCACTTACGTTCAATGCATTTCCTAGAATAAAAAGCTTTTCTTGGTTAGGCTCTGTTTTTCCAGAACAGTATTGACTTATATCTGACTTATGCATTTTTACATTATACTTTTGACAATATGGAACAGTCAGATTAAGAATATCAACTTGCCGAAGTCCTCGCATATTCATTATTGTTTTTAAACGAATTGCAGTGTTTTCTTTCTTCATAATGTTCTCCTTTTCGTAATTGAAATATAACACATATTATACAAAAGTTCAATAATAAAAACCTAAAAGTTAAAAAAATTGAATTTTATGTTGGCAGAAAATGGACGACGTGATATTACACAGATAATTCAAAAGCTTGAACCGGAAAGGAGGTATCAAGTTGGCATTCGATTATAACAAGCTACGAGGAAGAATCGTGGAGATTTTTAACACTCAGTCGAACTTCGCAAGTGCAATGGGATGGTCGGAGCGCATATTGGCACTAAAGATGAATGGAATGTGTTCATGGAAGCAGATAGATATTTGTAAAGCAATACAGTTGTTGAAACTTACTATTGAGGACATTCCGATCGTATGTACTCGGGTAGGTCACTACTCTGTACTTACAGGATAAGAGCATATGAGAGGAGAGTCAACGAAAGTCGTTCGACAAACTGCTTAAATTTGTATAAACAGTAACCTATACATATCATTTCCCATACCATAAAGAAGAGGTGAGGAAGATGTCAGAATTAAAACTGGTAACAAGAAATATCCGTATTAATGGAATTCAGCATAAAGCCAGTGATATGTCAGAAGAAGAAATCAAATGCCTGCTCATCCAGAGACAGGATATAATTCTTCTGAATATGAATTACGAAAGAAAAGCCGCCGGTTAAGGCGGAGAAAGGAGGAACATATTAAGGTTGCGAATCATAGAATAGAAGACCTGGAAAGAAAAGGAGAATGATCATGGAACAGATCACAAACTATGTAAAACCGGAACTCATCGTAGTAGCTATTGCCTTATATTTCGTAGGAATGGCACTCAAACAGGCACAGGCAGTAAAGGATAAGTACATCCCGCTTATCCTTGGCGGAATCAGCATTGCAATCTGCGCGATCTATGTGTTTGCCACCTGCACCTGCGGTACCGGACAGGATATTGCAATGGCAATTTTTACAGCGATTACACAGGGAATACTGATTGCTGGTCTTTCTACATACGTGAACCAGATTGTAAAACAGGCAAATAAAGACGAATAAGGGATGAGAAACCATCCCTTTTCGCTCTATGAAAGGAGACGGACATGGAAATAAGAGGAATTGATGTATCTGCCTGGCAAGGGAAAATTGACTGGAAAACAGTTGCTGATTACGGCATGGGGTTCGCAATCCTGCGGATTACAGAAGCGGGAAACGTGATAGATAGCTACTTTGAGCAGAACTTCTCTGAATGCCGGAAATACAATATCCCGGTTGGGGCATATAAGTATTCTTATGCCATGACAGTTGCGGAGATACAGAGCGAAGCCAGAAAAGTAGTGGAAGTTCTGAACGGGCGAAAACTGCAGTATCCGGTCTGGCTGGATCTGGAATGGAATAATCAGAGAAGCCTCGGAGCTGAACAGATCCATAAATTGGCAGAAGCATTCGAAAAGATTATCACGGCAGCGGGATATAAATTTGGTATTTATTGCAATGTGGATTGGTACCTGAATGTAATTTGTAGCCATCTGAAAAAATACGATTTCTGGATTGCACGTTATCCGGCATCAGATAACGGTACTTTACAGGAACGACTCCGGCCGGACTTTGGTGTGGGCTGGCAGTATTCCAGTAAAGCAAAGATACCTGGCATCAGCGGAACTGTAGATAGAAATATATTTTACAAAGATTATAACGAAGCAAAAGATATAAAAAAGGAAAACGCAGTCATGACAAAGAGTGAAGCTATCAACGTAGTTCTGGGAATTGCAAAAGAAGAGATCGGGTACCTGGAAAAGAAAAATAACAGTAAGCTTGACAGCAAGACTGGAAATGCCGGATCAGCAAACTATACAAAATATTGGAGAGATATAAAACCATCCTATCAGGGGCAGCCCTGGTGCGCAGCGTTTATCTCCTGGTGTTTCATGAAAGCTTTTGGTCTGGATAATGCAAAGAAACTCTTAAAGCACTGGCCGTATGTATACTGCCCAACCTTAGGCGTATTATTTGTAAAGAATGCCAATCCAAAAGTTGGAGATATTGTTATCTTTAAACATGGCGGTACCTTTACCCATACCGGCTTTGTAACAAAAGTAGCCGGAGACAGATTCTGGACGATTGAGGGAAATACTTCCGGAGCATCCGGTATCGTGGCAAATGGTGGCGGGGTCTGCCAGAAGAGTTATTACAACAGTAACCTTCCAGGGACAAAATTCTGTACACCGGACTATTCAATTGTTTTATCTGCAGATAAAGATGAAACAGACAAGACAACAAACCCAGAAGGAGGCAGCTACATGTTTAACCCAGAGACAGTAAAAGCAGGAGACAAAAATACATCTGTGCTTCTCTTACAGGAAATATTAAGAGCCAGAGGCTTTAAAGGCAAAAACGGCAAAGCCCTGAAACTTACATGGACAGCAGATGTAAACACGATTTACGCTCTGAAAGCTTATCAGGAATCCAGAAAAGAAGTTTTGGAAGTGGATGGTATTTGCGGATCTGCTACTTGGAAAGACTTACTTGCGATTTAAAGTAAATATAAATAAAAAAAAGAGTATGGGTACAATGAGTACCCTTACCCATAAGATATTGTATCAGCTTCATTGCTTCTTATATATTATAGGGTATTACACTATGGACCACCGTACTGGCTCATGATATACTGTGCAATTTTTGCATTGGGTTGTGTGATATTGATCGGATATTGAAGCCTTTTTTCATAATTCCACATAAATTATCTGCACGCTCCTTCCTTTTCCCATGGGAATGGCTGTTCCATCCATTTCCAGATGGATTCTCCGGTCTGATCTGTAATGTCAATAATCAGGGGACCATATGCTTCGGCGTATTCTTTTAATAGCTTTTTTCGTTCCTGCACAAGTTCGTGACAGTAAGTCAGAGCCTTTTCATCACAGGGATGTGTGTCAAGGTACAGAGTCATATCATTGACTGCGAAACTGACCTGATCGATACGGTTTAATAACTGTTTTTGGGAGCAATCTGTTTTCATCTTCGAATACCTCTCTTTCCACAAAATGGTTTGCATAACTGTGGGAAAATGGTTCCTACATTTAATGCATACTGCAGTGGGAAATTCTCTGTAAACTTCTGGCAGGGAACATATGCCATTGCAGGTTCCAGATACTGAAGATGCGAAAACATTTTATGTTTTTTTTCTTTGACACCCGGTATAGTACAGCTACAGTCTGTCGTGTTTCTGACAGAGCATTCGGAACTGTTCATATTTCTATTTGAAGGCTGAGGCATATTCATACCGCAGGTACGGTTATAAGGGCGGTTGCCGGAACATCCCATCCGATAATTTTCCATATATAATTCCCTTCTCTGAAAACTGTTTACATTATATTTTATGTCATGCTCATAAAACCGTGCTCATACAAGGCGAAATTTCATTGCCATAGTGAAGATTCGTTACTGTTCACATAGCACTATCCCGCGAGGTGTTTTGGCATGAATATGCCAAAATCCCGAGACATACAAGCCAAAATTCCATTGCCGCAGGCAATCTGGAATGAATTTTGGCTAAGTTACTGTGAACGGAGTGAACAGTAACGAAGATTCATATCGTCTGACAGACAGATTCCTTTTTACTTTAGAATATGCTATTATATATAGGAAATATTTGCTGCCTGCCAAGTGTCAGCATCCAAAGAAAGTCGGGAGGTACATAAAGATGAAACTTACAATATTGGGAACCGGAAATGCAAAGGTGACGAAATGCTATAACACCTGTTTTGCGCTAAATGAAGATAAAGAATATTTTATGATAGACGGAGGTGGCGGAAACACAATTCTGAAGCAGCTGGAGGACGCAGGAATCAGCTGGAAAGAAATCAGAACTATATTTGTGACACATAAACACATCGATCATCTGCTTGGAATCATCTGGATGCTTCGTATGTATTGTCAGGGAATGGCAAGAGGACAGTTTGGCGGTGAAGTGACTATCTATGGACATGATGAAGTGATCAGCCTGCTGAAACAGATGGCAGAGATGCTTCTCACACCAAAGGAAACGAAATTTATCGGAGACAAAGTCCATCTGGAAGAAGTAAAGGACGGAGAAGATAGAACGATTCTGGGACACAGGGTGACATTTTTTGATATTCTGTCTACAAAGGCAAAACAGTTTGGGTTCTGCATGGAGTATGCAGAGGGAAAGAAGCTGACCTGTTGTGGAGATGAGCCATATAATGAATGTGAACAGAAATATGCCAAAAACAGCACATGGCTTCTTCATGAAGCATTCTGTCTGTTCTCCCAGGCAGATAAATTCAAACCATATGAGAAACATCATTCTACCGTAAAGGATGCCTGTGAGCTGGCACAGAAACTGGAAGCAGAGAATCTGATTCTGTATCATACAGAGGATAAAAATATTTCCAGACGAAAGGAGCTCTACACAGAAGAAGGCAGACAGTATTATAAAGGAAATCTCTGGATTCCTGATGATCTGGAAATCTACAAATTATAAAAAGACAAACCTCCGGAGTGTGTCTGAAAAAGGCTTTCTGCAAGATGTGCGTCACAATTTGTGGGATATTTTGCCCGGATGAGGGCGCCGTAGCGGGCTACGGCAACTGAATTCGGGTGAAATATCCCGCAAAGTGGGGCGTGCAGATTGCGGGAATGATTTTTCAGACACGCTCCGGGATACAGAATGAAAAATCTGGGCTCCGGAGGCTTGCCTTTTTTACAGCAATCTTTTTAAATGTATCATTTATGAGGGTTGCCATAGTGATTATGCTGTATGGTCCACATGTGTTTTGGTGTCGGAAGACAAAACTTCACATGTAGTATGATCCTGTGAAAAAGTTTCCATAATTCCTGAAATAGTCCTGTGCAGATAAGGACGGTACTCAGCCAGAGACACAGGCTGCTGATACAGAATGCAGCTGTAGCAGGTGGAACCTACCAGCTCAATGATCGTAAAGAGCATCAGTTCCGGATTTTTATAATGTAGTCCGCTTTGAGCAAGCATATCCAGATAGGACTGATAAAAATTATATTCGTCGTCAGGCATTTTTTCCTCAAAAGCACCCTTGAAGACACCCCAGGCAAGATTCTTTGAAATAAACAGCAGGAGAGTACGGTCTTTATTCAACTCAGTAAGAATGTAATCTATAATAAAATGTACCTGCCTGTCAAATTCGCTGATATGTGCATTCTGCACAGCCTCATGGGCCCGGAAAAACAATTCTCCGGTCTTGTGGGAAACCAGTTTATTCCGGATATCATATTTATCCTTAAAATAGAGGTAAAAAGTCCCCTTGGCAACCCCGGCCTGATCTACAATATCTGAAATTGTAGTTTTGGTAAGTCCCTTCGTCGTAAAAAGTTCAAAGGCAGTGTTGAAAAGAGCATCTTTTTTCTTCTTTTTATTCAGCTCCAGTTTTCCCATTTCAGATTCATTCCTTCCTCTACTGTATACATAACATTTTAACCGAATCAGGTAAGTCCCGCTGCGGAGTTTGCGAAAAGCAATAAGCGTCTTACTGTTCACAGCAACATAAGCTTACTTTGTAATTATATTGTGATCATATATAATTACTATTTTAAACAAAAATGACTGAAAGTCAATATTACATTTTTGTTCTGGAAAAATTTAGACAAATTGTGAAGAATGATTATTGACTGAAAGTCATTTTTGTTATATAACATTCCATGAAATAAAAAATGACTGTTAGTCATAGAATGATCAAACAGTATCAATAATAAAGAAAGAAGAGGAGAAAAAGATGATTAAGGTAGGAAAGTGGATTGCAAAACACAAGATACTGATCATTATCATCGGAATTGCATTGCTGATCCCTTCATATCTCGGTATGGCGGCGACCAGAATCAACTACGATGTACTGAGTTATCTGCCGGATACCCTTGAGACAGTTGATGGACAGGACATTATGGTAGATCAGTTTGGGATGGGAGCCTTTTCCATGATAGTGGTGGAGGATATGGAACTGAAGGATGTAGCTGCTCTGAAAGAGAAAATCGAAGCAGTTGATCACGTGAAAAAAGTACTGTGGTATGACAGTGTCCTGGATGTTTCCGTTCCTGTAGAAATGCTTCCGAAGGATTTGAGAGAGGCATTTTTTAACGGAGATGCAACTATGATGATCGCGTTGTTTGATAATACAACATCATCAGAAACTTCCATGGAAGCTGTGACGCAGATTCGTAAGATTACTTCAAAGAATTGTTTTGTCAGTGGAATGACAGGCATTGTTACTGATATCAAACAGATCGCACTTAAGGAAATGCCGATTTACGTTGTGATTGCTTCCTGCCTTTCTCTGATAGTGTTGCTCCTTGCAATGGATTCTCTGGTAGTTCCGGTTTTGTTTTTGCTCTGCATTGGTGTTGCAGTCTTGTATAATCTTGGAAGTAATATTTTTCTTGGTCAGATTTCATACATCACTCAGGCACTGACAGCAGTCCTGCAGCTTGGTGTTACCATGGATTATTCCATTTTCCTGCTGAACAGTTATGAGGAGAATAAGAAGCGGTTTGAGGGTGATAAAGAGAGGGCTATGGCACATGCCATCAATGCAACCTTCAAATCTGTAATCGGAAGTTCTATTACAACAGTAGCCGGATTTATCGCACTTTGCTTTATGACCTTCTCACTTGGACGTGATATGGGTATCGTAATGGCCAAGGGAGTTGTTATCGGTGTTCTGTGTTGTGTTACTTTGCTCCCTGCTCTGGTGCTTACTTTTGACGGAGCCATTGAAAAAACAACACATAAGCCGCTGCTTCCAAGCTTTGATAAGGCATCTGCTTTTATTACAAAGCATTATAAAGTATGGCTGATCATTTTTCTGGTAATGCTTTTCCCGGCAATTCATGGAAATAACAATCTGAAGAATTACTACAATATTGACAAGTCACTTCCTTCCACGCTGGACAGTAATGTGGCAAATGCCAAACTTCAGGAAACCTTTGATATGAATAATGTTCATATGGTGTTATTAAAGAAAGGTCTGACATCAAAAGAAAAAACAGAAATGCTTGACCAGATCAAGGATGTTGATGGTGTAAAATGGGCACTTGGAATGGACTCTTTCGTAGGTGCGGCATTCCCGGATACCATGATCCCAAGTAATCTGAAGAAGATGCTGGAAAGCGATGAGTACGAGATGGAATTTATCTGCTCCAAATATAAAACAGCCACAGACGAGGTAAACAATCAGATTGATGAGATCCAGAAGATTGTAAAAGGATACAGTCCGGAATCTATGGTAATCGGAGAAGCACCTCTGACCAAGGATCTTCAGGATGTTACGGATGTGGATTTAAAGACTGTAAATACTATCTCTATCCTGGCAATTTTCATTATTATCATGGTTGTGTTTAAATCCATTTCGCTTCCGTTTATTCTGGTTGCAGTTATTGAGTTTGCGATTTTTGTCAATATGTCCGTTCCTTATTATCAGGGAAAGGAAGTGGTGTTCGTAGCAAGCATTGTTATCGGTTGTATCCAGCTGGGAGCTACTGTTGACTATGCAATCCTTATGACCAGCAGATACCAGAAAGAACGTGGTCTTGGAAAGAGTAAGAAAGAATCCATTGCCATCGCACATAAAACTTCCATGAAGTCAATTGTGATTAGTGGCTGCAGCTTCTTTGCGGCAACTTTCGGAGTTGGTCTTTATACACAGGTAGATATGATTGGAAGTATCACAAACCTGCTTTCACGTGGAGCTGTGATCAGTACACTGGTGGTATTGTTTATACTTCCGGCTATGTTTATGATATTTGATTCTCTCATCTGCCACACATCTATTGGATTTGCCAAGAAGAAACCGGCAAAAGAGAAGAAACAGTGATTCAGGATTTTTAAAAAGAAGCTTATTGTAAAGAGATAGAATAAAGGAGTAAGTTATTATGAACAGAAACAGAAAGAAAGCAGCTGCAGCAACGCTTGCAGCAGGAATGGCTGTAGTTCTCGGAGCAGGTACTGTAATGGCAGCTGCTTCAACAGGTGATAATGGATTGCAGAAAGAAGAAACCGTTTATGTAAATACAACTGCCGGAGGAGAAGTAACGGATGTCACAGTATCTGACTGGCTGAAAAATTCCGGAGACAGTTCCAATTCTGAGGTGAAAGATGCCTCTGATCTTCAGGATATAAAAAACGTAAAAGGTGATGAAACATTTACTCAGAACGGAAATGATCTGACCTGGAGTACTGATGGAAAGGATATTTATTATCAGGGAAAGACAGAGAAAAATCTCCCGGTTTCCGTAGGAATTAAATATTATATGGATGGAACTGAGGTTTCTCCGGAAGCTCTGGCAGGAAAGACAGGACATCTGAAAATGGAAGTGACATATGCAAATACTTCTAAAACAACCAAAACAGTGAATGGCAAAAAGACTGATATTTATTCACCCTTTGTTATGGTGACAGGAATGATCCTTTCTACAGATAATTTCTCCAATATTACAGTAGATAACGGTAAGGTTATTTCTGACGGAAGCAGAAATGTTGTTGTCGGTTTTGGTATGCCGGGAATGAAAGAAAGTCTGGATATGTCTTCTGATATTGCAGATGAAGTGAATATCCCTGAAGGATTTACAGTGGAAGCAGATGTTACAGACTGTGAGATGAATTCTACATTTACCGTAGCACTTACAGATATTTTCAAAGATATTGATCTGGATGATGTGGATGGACTGGATGAGCTGAAGGATTCAATGAAAGATCTGACGGATGCAGCAGTAAAACTGGTAGACGGAACCAAAGATCTTTATGATGGAACTAATAAACTCAATGACAAATATAAAGAATTTTATGATGGAATCGGAACTCTGAAAAGTGGTGTCAGTGATCTGAATGACGGAGCAAAAGAACTGGATGACGGAGCAAAGGAATTAAGCAGCGGAGCACAGACACTGAATACAGGGGCACAGACTTTAAACAGTGGTGTTTCCTCTTATACAGCAGGGGCAGACACACTTTCAGATGGAATCAAACAATATACAGCAGGAGTAGATACGCTGGACAGCAAGATGGCGGACTATGAGGCAGGGATGAAATCTCTTTCCGATGGTGTAAATGCATATGTTGCAGGCGGCAATCAGCTTGCAGGCGGTGTGCAGAGCTATGTAACAGGAACAACTACTCTGACAGACGGAATGCAGCAGTATATTGCAGGAGTTAATCAGCTTGCAGGCGGTGTGGGTCAGTATGCTGGTGGTATCAAGAGCTTAGTGAATGGAATTGGTCAGGTTGTTCCGGGAATTGATACTGCTGTAAATGGAATCCAGACTGCTGTAGAAAAAATGACAGCTCTTTCATCTAAAATCGATGCAAATCAGATTGCTAATTTCAGTGACAGCATGACGGCTTATACAACAGGCGTTTCTGATTACACTTCTGCAGTTGGCCAGTATATTGAAAGTGTAGAACAGCTTGCATCAGGACTGAGCCAGCTTGAGAGCTCACTTGAAAACATGGGAGCTTCCACAGCTTCAGAAATAGAAGAAAGTGCAAATGCAATGTCCGGACAGTTAAATGACAGTGCTGAAACCATGAACAGTCAGGCAGATGCAATTGAATCCTGGATCAGTGATTCCGCAGAGGCTTCTGTAGATGCATCTTCTGTAGATGCAGGAGTTGCAGCAGTCAGCAGTCAGCTAGAAGCAGCAGAATCTGCTTTGTATAATATTGATACCAGCAATATGGATGATGAAACAGCAGCTGCTGTAGAAGCTGCGATTGATGGTGCGTTAGGTTCTATTCAGGCAGCTGAGGACAGTGCATCTAATATTGATACATCCACAATTACAGCCTCCGCACCTGATACGTCAGCATTACAGTCAGCAGCAGACGCTTTAAGGGCATCTGCGTCCAGTGCAGAATCAACAGCAGATGCACAGGAAGAGGCAGTCAACAGCAGTATTGAACAGATGAAACAGCAATTACAGGCATTAACTCAGGGAATGAAGACAGTGCAGGAAACTGTATCACAGTTAAATGCAGGTGCAAAAGAGCTTACTTCTAATGATGGCACATTAAAAGCAAGTGGAACCCAGCTTGCTCAGTCAGGAACCCAGATTGCTACAGTAGTAAATCAGATGAGTACATTATTTACCGGACTTGGACAGCAGCTTCCGGAAATGCTGCAGGGAATCGATCAGCTGAAAGCAGGCTCTGATCAGCTGACTACTGCAAATAAATCTCTCCAGAGTGGATATGAAAGCCTTGCAAAAGCAAGCACAGAACAGATGATTTCCGGCGCAGATACACTGCTTAGTTCCGGAAAGACACTGACAGATGGAATTGCACAGCTTCAGGGCGAAAATAATGTTAATGCACAGACACTGTTAAAAGGAGCCAAGACTCTTAAGAGCGCAAGAAAGAGCCTGACCAGTGGTATGTCTCAGATCAATTCTGCAACAGGTCAGATTACAAGTGGCGTGGAAACGCTGGCATCTAACAGTGGAACACTGTACAGCGGAGCAGATCAGCTTTCTTCGAACAGTTCTACATTAAACAGCGGAGCATCTAAGCTTGCATCAGGAACCCAGACACTTGTATCCGGAGCACAGACCCTTGCATCAGGAACAGGCAGCCTTGTATCCGGCACTCAGACGTTAATGGATGGTGCAGATAAGCTTTCTGATGGCAGTGATCAGCTTAAAGATGGTATCAGCGATCTGAATGACGGAGCAAAAGAACTGAACAAAGGACAGAAGAAATTCTATAAAGAAGGTATTAAGAAACTGGATGATACAGTAAACGGAGATCTTCAGGATATTCTTGACAGATTTGAGGTAATCCAGTCTGACGATGTAATGTACACAACATTCACAGACAGATCCGGCGATATGGACGGAAATGTTAAATTTATTTTCGAATCTGACCCGATTGAAATCAGTGATGATGAGAAATAGATATCATAAACCTGAGACATACAGAATAAGGGAAAGATGAACAGAATTTATGCTAATCGCATAAATTCGCGCAGTATGTCTCGGGTTTTCTGTGACCTTCGCTCACAAAAACACCTCGCGGGATATTACCAGTGAATAGTAACTAAAATGGGGCAGATGCAATCAGGCAACTGCCCCATTGCTTATGAAAAAGCTTTCTGTTATAATAAAAAAGTCAGATGGGAATTTTAGAAAACAAGAAAGCATCAGGTGATTAAATGGAAAATACAAAATCACAAAAAAAGTCGTATTCAACAGCATCTTCCAAGAGCAGGGCGCGTCGAAAAACAAAAACAGATTATTATGATTACAGTCTGGTAGCAGTTATTGTACTGCTGACCTGTTTTGGGCTTATCATGCTGTACAGTACAAGCTCCTATATGGCTCAGATAAATTACGGAAGCGACATGTATTTTTTTAAAAAACAGGCCATCATCAGCGTGGCATGTATTATCATGGCACTGATCATTTCCAGGCTCAATTATCGGATACTGAACCGTTTTAGCACAGCTTTGTATGTAGCGGCACTGGTGTTGATGGCACTGGTAAAAACACCGCTGGGGCAGTCTTCTCATGGTGCCCAGAGATGGCTGAATCTTGGACCGGTTCAGTTCCAGCCGGCAGAGCTTGCCAAGATAGCAGTTATTGTCTGCCTCCCATATATGATCGTGCATATGGGAAAGAAAGTCCATACCTTAAAGGGCTGTATGGTTCTTGCTGTTGTGGGAGGCGGACTGGCACTGGCTGCATATGTATTTACGGACAATCTGAGTACAGCAATTATTATTTTCTGTATTACTGCAGGACTGATTTTTGTGGCTCACCCGGATATCAAGATTTTTATTATTATTGCAGGTGTTGTTATTGCGCTGGCAGTGATCGGAGTCATTTTTCTGAATGCAACAGTGAGTGTTGATGGAAGTGGAAGCTTTCGTCTGAGACGAATCATGGTATGGCTTCATCCGGAAGAATATGCGGACAGTTGGGGGTATCAGACAATTCAGGCATTGTATGCGATTGGCTCGGGAGGATTTTTTGGCAGAGGACTTGGAAACAGTATTCAGAAGCTGGGAAGTGTACCTGAGGCACAGAATGACATGATTTTTTCAATTATCTGTGAAGAACTGGGGATTTTTGGAGGTCTTATCGTGCTGATGCTTTATGCATATCTGTTATACAGGCTGTTTGTTATTGCACAGAATGCACCGGATATGTTTGGCTCACTTATGGTCAGTGGGATTTTTATTCACATAGCATTGCAGGTTATTCTTAATATTGCGGTTGTTGTAAACCTTATGCCGAATACAGGTGTCACTCTTCCGTTTATCAGTTATGGAGGTACGTCGATCGTATTCCTTATGGCAGAGATGGGACTTGCGCTGAGTGTGGCAAGGCAGATTAAATTTGAGGAATAAAAAATGTAATAAAATAGTGCTTGACAAACAGGAGGGAAGAATATATACTTTGAACATCAAAGTAATCAATCCCGATAAAACCAAATCTGAATAAATGAGACGTATTTACTGGTCTGACGGATGATAAGGTTGAAAACAAGAAAAAGCAGAATCATCATCTGCTTAACAAAAATAATAAAAAACAAGTGATAACCGGAGCAGGAAAAAGAGAAACATTCCGGGGCTTGAATTAAAGGAGAAGAGAAAATTATGTTAGAAAAAATGAGTGAAATGATCGCAGAGCAGTTAAATTGTGATGCAGCAGGAATTACTGCTGAAACTTCTTTCAAGGATGATCTTGGCGCAGATTCACTTGACCTGTTTGAGCTGGTTATGGCTCTGGAAGATGAATACAATATTGAGATCCCGGCTGAAGATCTTACAGATTTAACAACAGTCGGAGCTGTTATGGATTATCTGAAAAACAAAGGCGTAGAGGCTTAATCATATAGAAATGACAAATAACTCCTTGGAGCCAGAGATGGCTTCGGGGAGAATTTTTTGACATTATAATTTGAATATCAAAATATTTTAAGCTAAAATAATTTGCAATCAGAAACAAATTGTTATCATCTGATATAAACATAAAAATAAAGGAAAGGAAAATGATATGTCTAAAATTGCATTTGTATTTCCGGGACAGGGTGCACAGTATACAGGAATGGCGAAAGATTTTTATGAAAAATATGCTGTAAGTCGCGAAGTATTTGAAAGCGCATCAAAAGCATCCGGACTTGATGTGAAAGCTTTATGCTTTGAAGAAAATGACAGATTAAATATTACAGAATATACACAGATTGCCATACTGACAGCAGAAATCGCAATCTTAAGAGCTGTAGAGGAAGCCGGAATCAGGTCTCAGGTAAATGCTGGACTGAGCCTTGGAGAATACGGAGCACTGGTGGCCTCCGGTGTTATGAAGGAAGAGGATGCATTTACTGTAGTGCGAAAAAGAGGAATTTTTATGCAGGAGGCATATCCTACAGGTGGTGCAATGTCCGCTGTTCTTGGAACAGATGCAGAGCTGATTGAAAAAATCTGCGATGAGACACAGGGAATTGTATCCATTGCAAATTATAACTGTCCGGGACAGATTGTGATCACAGGCGAGGAGACAGCAGTTGCAGCAGCAGGGGAGGCATTAAAGGCAGCAGGCGCCAGACGTGTGATTCCTCTTAAAGTCAGTGGTCCATTTCACTGTGAGCTTCTCAAAGGCGCAGGGGAAAAACTGGGACAGGAACTTGAGAAGGTAGAAATCCAGTCATTTACAGTACCTTATGTGACAAATGTAACTGCACAGTATGTGACAGGACCGGAGCAGGTAAAGAAATTGCTTGTCAGCCAGGTTTCATCCTCTGTGCGCTGGCAGCAGTGTGTAGAACAGATGATTGATGATGGTGTAGATACTTTTATTGAGATTGGACCGGAAAAAACTCTGACAGGATTTCTCAAAAAGATCAACAGAAATGTAAAAGCATTACATGTTGAGAAAACAGAAGATCTGGATGAAGTGAGAAAGGAGTGTCTGTAAAATGCTGAAAAATAAAATTGCCCTGATTACAGGTGCAGGACGTGGAATCGGACGAGCCATTGCTATTGCTCTTGCAAAGGAAGGTGCAGAGGTGGTTATCAATTACAATGGTTCTGAAGAGAGAGCGAAGGAAGTAAAACAGACCATCGAAGAAAACGGTGGAAAAGCTTCCATGTATAAATGCAATGTCAGTGATTTCGCAGCCTGTGAAGCAATGATTAAAGATATAATTAAAGAATACGGACACCTTGATATTCTGGTTAATAATGCAGGAATTACCAAAGATGGTCTGATTATGAAAATGAAAGAAGAGGATTTCGATTCTGTACTTAATGTAAACCTGAAAGGCACATTCAATACAATCCGTCACAGTGCCCGTCAGATGCTGAAACAGAGAAGTGGAAAGATCATCAATATTTCTTCTGTTTCCGGAATCCTCGGAAATGTGGGCCAGGCAAATTATGCTGCATCCAAAGCAGGTGTGATCGGTCTGACAAAAACAATGGCAAGAGAGCTGGGTAGCCGGGGAATTACGGTAAATGCCATTGCACCCGGATTTGTAGACACAGAGATGACAGAAGTACTCTCAGAAGAAATCAGGGAAAATGCATGTAAGCAGATTATCCTGGGACGTTTCGGAAAACCGGAGGATATTGCAAATACAGCGGTATTTCTGGCATCAGACAAAGCAGACTATATTACAGGACAGGTCATCAGCGTAGATGGCGGTATGAACGTATAAATAAGGAGAACAAAATGAGAAGAGTTGTAATTACAGGTATGGGAGCAATCACTCCGGTAGGCCTTAGTGTAGAAGAATTCTGGAACAGCGTAAAAGAAGGAAAAACAAACTTTGCAGAAGTAACACGTTTTGATTCCACAAATTACAGAGCGCATATGGCAGCAGAGATCAACAATTTTAATCCAAAGGATTATATGGATTTCAAATCTGCAAAACGTATGGAGCTTTTCAGCCAGTATGCGGTAGCAGCAGCAAAAGAAGCTATTGAGCAGTCCGGACTGGATATGACAAAAGAAGATCCCTTCCGTGTAGGCTGTAGCGTGGGAAGCGGTATCGGAAGTATGCAGGTGGTAGAGAAATCCTGCGAAATTCTCAACACAAAGGGACCAGGAAGACTGAATCCTCTGATGATTCCTCTTCTGATCTCCAATATGGCATCCGGAAATGTTTCCATTCAGTTTGGACTCCGCGGAAAGAACATTAATGTTGTAACTGCCTGTGCAACAGGAACCCACAGCATTGGAGAAGCATACCGTACTATTCAGTGCTCTGATGCAGATGTTATGGTTGCAGGTGGAACGGAAGCAGCTATCACACCAACAGGCTTTGGTGGTTTTGCGGCACTGACAGCATTGACCTCATCCACAGATCCTGAGAGATGTTCCATCCCTTTTGACAAAGAAAGAAGCGGTTTTGTAATGGGTGAGGGTGCCGGCGTGGTAGTTCTGGAAGAACTGGAGCATGCCAAAGCACGTGGAGCGAAAATCCTTGGCGAGGTTGTCGGATATGGTGCAACAGGAGATGCTTATCACATTACATCCCCTGCAGAGGACGGTTCCGGTGCTGCCAAAGCTATGGAATGGGCTGTAAAAGAAGCAGGAATTTCCACAGATGATGTATGGTATGTAAACGCACATGGCACAAGCACACATCATAATGACTTATTTGAAACAATTGCCATTAAGAAAACATTTGGTGAACACGCAAAAGAAATGAAAATAAATTCTACAAAATCTATTACAGGACATCTTCTGGGAGCTGCCGGTGCAGTGGAAGTGATCACCTGTGTAAAAGAACTTCAGGAAGGTCTGATCCATCAGACTGTTGGTTATAAGGTGCCGGATGAACAGTGTGACCTGGATTATGTAGGAAACGGTAATGTAAAGATGGATATCAAATATGCACTTACCAATTCTCTTGGCTTTGGCGGACATAACGCATCCTTACTTATTAAAAAGTACGAAGACTGATCACGTAGATAATAAATGGTATGGTGATTTTGAAAACAATATACGACAGTGATCTTATAATATAGCTATTTCAGCAGGAGGAAATAAATGGAACTGGCAAATATATTAGAACTGATCCACGCAGTCAGCGATTCAGATCTCACAGAATTTAACCTGCAGGACGATACCTTAAATATTTCCATGTCAAAAGAGAAAACAATTGTACAGCAGATGGCAGTCAATACTGATCCGGCAGATGCTCAGCAGTATCAGCCGGTAGTGCAGCAGGCTGTACATGTAGAATCCGTCAATGCTGTTAACGATGAAGTACAGACAGGAAGTGTGGTAAAATCTCCTCTTGTAGGTACCTATTATGCAGCATCTTCTCCGGAAAATCCCCCCTTTGTAAAAGTAGGAGATAAAGTAAGCAAAGGTCAGGTCCTTGGCATTGTGGAAGCAATGAAGCTGATGAACGAGATTGAATCAGAATTTGATGGTACAGTAAAAGAAATCCTTGTAGAAAACGAGCAGATGGTAGAGTTCGGACAGCCGATGTTTGTGATAGAATAGAAGAAGGAGGTAAAAAACTATGAAACTTACAACAAAAGAAATCATGGAGATCATTCCCCACAGACACCCGTTCCTCCTGATTGATACTATTGAAGAACTGGTGCCGGGTGTGAAGGCAACAGGAAAGAAATGTGTTACCTATAATGAGCCGCATTTTGCAGGACACTTTCCACAGGAACCGGTTATGCCGGGAGTTCTGATCGTTGAAGCGCTTGCGCAGACAGGTGCAGTTGCAATTCTGAGTAAACCGGAAAATAAAGGAAAGATCGCATATTTTGCATCAATCAACAATGCAAAATTCAAGAACAAGGTAGTTCCCGGAGATACCCTTACTCTCGAAGTAGAGATCATTAAGGAAAAAGGTCCCATGGGAGTGGGAAAAGCAAAGGCAACAAACCAGGACGGTAAGGTAGCAGTGATCGCAGAGCTGACTTTTGCAGTAGGAGCATAACAGATGTTTAATAAAATTTTGATCGCCAATCGTGGTGAGATTGCAGTGAGGATCATCCGGGCATGTCGTGAGATGGGAATCCGCACAGTAGCCGTATACTCAGAAGCAGACAGAGATGCCCTGCATACCCAGCTTGCAGATGAAGCAGTATGCATCGGAAAGGCACAGTCATCAGACAGCTATCTGAACATGGAGCGAATCTTAAGTGCTACCATTGCCACAAAAGCAGAAGCAATCCACCCGGGATTCGGATTTCTCTCAGAGAACAGCCGTTTTGTGGAAATGTGCGAGAAATGTAATGTGGCATTTATTGGCCCTTCCGCAGAAGTAATTTCCAGAATGGGAAATAAATCTGAGGCGAAAAACACAATGCGGAAAGCTAAAGTCCCGGTAGTGCCCGGCACAAAGGAACCGGTCTACACAGTAGAGCAGGCTTTGGAAGCTGTAAAGGAAATAGGTTTTCCGGTCATGATCAAAGCATCAGCAGGCGGCGGTGGAAAAGGAATGCGTGTAGCCGGAAATGAACAGGAATTTGCCAAATTGTTTGAGACAGCACAGCAAGAGTCGGTCCATTCCTTCTCCGATAATACCATGTATCTGGAACGGTTTGTGGAGAATCCCAGACATGTTGAAGTGCAGATTCTTGCGGATAAATACGGAAATGTAGTTCATCTGGGAGAACGAGACTGCTCCGTTCAGAGACGTCACCAGAAAATGATCGAAGAGTCTCCATGTATCGCAATCTCTGATGATCTGAGAAAGAAAATGGGTGAGACAGCAGTACGGGCAGCAAAGGCAGCAGGCTATGAAAGTGCAGGAACCATAGAATTTCTTCTGGATCAGTCCGGAGAATTTTATTTCATGGAAATGAACACCAGAATTCAGGTAGAACATCCGGTAACAGAATTTGTGTCTGGTGTAGACCTGATCAAAGAGCAGATCTGCATTGCGGCAGGTGAACCGTTAAGCGTTCAGCAGAAAGACATAGAAATCCGCGGTCACGCCATGGAATGCAGAATCAATGCCGAGGATCCTGAGAGACATTTCATGCCATGCCCTGGTAAGATCACTGACTTACATCTTCCCGGTGGAAACGGAATCCGCGTGGATACAGCAGTTTATAATGACTACGCAATCCCGCCCTACTATGATTCTATGATTGCCAAGATCATTGTTTATGACAAAGACCGCCGCAGTGCCATTCGAAAGATGATCAGTGCACTTGGAGAAGTTGCCATCGAAGGAGTAAAAACTAACGTGGATTTTCTGTATGAACTTCTCAATCAGCCGGATTTTCAGGAAGGAAATATCACCACAGATTTCATTCCGCAGCATTATCCGGATCTGTAAAAGAAAACTGGTGCAAATATATTTTATAGTTCAGCAGAAATTACATATTTATTATTGAAAGGTAATTGATAAGCAAATCGATAAAATAATTTTTGACAGAATTAGTTTGATTAATAGTTATTAACGTTATTTTGTTGTCTGAAAGAACATCAAATTGGGTTACATAAAGGAGCAGGATTTTAATGGCAGACTTGAAGAGATTTTTTAAGAAAACAGTTTCAGAAGACCGGCATAAACAGGCCGCATCTGTTTCCGTACCTGAAGGCTTATGGATCAAATGTCCAAAGTGCGGAGAAATGGTTTACAGAGAAGACGTAATATCCAACGCCTATGTGTGCCCGAAATGCGGAGGATATTTCAGAATCAGTGCGAAACGCCGGATCAAAATGATCGCAGATAAAGGAAGTTTTAAAGAGTGGTTCACAGGAATTGACAACAGCAATCCACTGGACTATCCGGATTATCCGCAGAAAATTGAGGATCTGAGAGAAAAAACACACCTTGATGAGGCAATTCTCATCGGAGAAGCCACCATCGGAGGAATCCGTACAGTGATCGGAGCCATGGATACCAGATTTCTCATGGCTTCCATGGGATATGTGGTGGGAGAAAAGATCACCCGCTTATTTGAAGAAGCAACAAAACAGGGACTTCCGGTCATTCTGTTCTGTTGCTCCGGCGGTGCCAGAATGCAGGAAGGAATTGTATCACTGATGCAGATGGCAAAAACCTCCGCAGCCATTAAACGTCACTCCCAGGCAGGGCTTCTCTACACATCTGTGCTGACAGACCCGACTACCGGTGGCGTTACAGCAAGCTTTGCCATGCTTGGAGATATTATCCTTGCAGAACCAGGCTCACTGATCGGATTTGCCGGCCCGAGAGTCATTGAACAGACTATAGGTCAGAAACTGCCGGAGGGCTTCCAGAGACCGGAATTTCTTCTGGAACATGGATTTCTCGACGGAATTGTTGAACGAGGCTCTATGCGGGATGTTCTTTCGCTGACCCTGAAACTGCATGATACCAGAAAATGTTACGGAGAATTTCCACAGGAAACATCTGCCAGATCTTTCGATACTTTTGGCAAAAAGAAAAAGCAGAAGAAACAAAAAAATCTCACAGCCTGGGACAGAGTCCAGATTGCCAGAAGCAGTGACCGTCCGTCAGCAGCGGAATATATTGATGCCATTTTTGATGATTTCATGGAATTTCATGGTGACAGAGGTGTCAGAGACGACAATGCCATCATCGGCGGCATTGCTACACTGGACGGACAGCCCGTTACAGTAATCGGAATCCGTAAAGGGCATACTACAAAAGAAAACATCAGATGTAACTTCGGAATGCCATCACCGGAAGGGTACAAAAAGGCTCTTCGACTGATGAAACAGGCAGAGAAATTCGGACGTGCAGTCATTGCATTTGTAGACACTCCGGGGGCATTCTGTGGACTGGAAGCAGAAGAACGGGGACAGGGCGAAGCCATTGCAAGGAATCTTCTGGAAATGTCCGATTTGAAGGTGCCGGTTCTTTCGGTTGTAATTGGTGAAGGCGGCAGTGGCGGTGCACTTGCACTTGCAGTCGGCAATGAAGTCTGGATGATGGAAAATGCAACCTACACCATCCTTTCACCGGAAGGCTTTGCATCCATTCTCTGGAAAGACAGCAGAAAGGCACCGGAAGCTGCGGAGGTCATGAAAGTAACGGCGGCTCATCTGAAAGAACTGGGAATCATTGAACGGATCATACCGGAGGAATATCCTGCAAGTGAGGAGAATTTGCCGGAAATTGCAGAATATATGAAGATCAGAATGAAGCAGTTCCTGGAGAAACAGACTGGTAAAAGTGGACTGCAGATTGCACAGGAACGGTATGAGAGGTTTCGTAAGATGTAGCACGATGTTAAAAGGGACGCGCAGAAAAATATTTTATTTGGAGTGCGGTTTCGGGGTCTAAGATATTCTAAGCTCTCAGAAATCTGCTAAAGGCATGAGCCGTCTTGTCAAACTCGCTCCGTTGCAAACTTCGCTCAGACAGTGATGCAGCCGGCTCATAACGCAGATTTCTGAGAACTAAGAATATCTAAGACCCCTGCAAATGCACTCCAAATAAAATATTTTTCTGCGCTGTTTTGTTGCATGTTGTTATGCGTTTTCTTAGGGTTTCTATAGTTATATTGTACAGTAGATATATTATTTTGGTTAATTATTCTGCGAAGTCAGGAGTGGTGCTTTCTTTACTGTTGTACGGTAAATATGTTATATAGCCGATAGTCAGCATGGGAAGCAATTATGTTTGGGGGCGAATTTGAGGGTTCATTGTAGTTCTTGGTATTTGGGAAGCCGCGTTATGAGCCGATCGTTTCACTGTCTGAGCGGAGTTTGCAACGGAGCGAGTTTGAGAGAGCGGCTCATGATTTTAGCGGCTTCCCGAATGCCTAGAAATACAATGGTTCCGAAACTGAGCCCCCAAACATAATTGCTTCCCATGCGTCCCTTCCCCAAAAACATTAAAATTTTCCCTCATCCCGACTTGAAATAAGAAAGCCTCTGACGTATAATAAACCCGAAAGTAGAAAGGCGCTGCTTTTAAGCAGGGTCTTTTTTTACAGATTTTGAATATATAAAAAATTCAGGAGTGAAAAAAGTTATGACCAAGATCAGAACAAGATTTGCACCAAGCCCTACAGGCAGAATGCATGTTGGAAATTTAAGAACAGCATTATATGCATACCTTATTACAAAACATGAAGGCGGAGATTTCATCCTCCGTATTGAAGATACAGACCAGGAACGTTACGTAGAAGGCGCTGTAGATATTATCTACCGTACTCTTGCAAAAACAGGACTTCTCCATGATGAAGGTCCGGACAAGGACAAAGGCTTTGGACCGTATGTTCAGAGTGAGCGTCAGGCACAGGGAATCTATCTGAAATATGCACAGCAGTTAGTAGAACAGGGTGATGCATACTACTGTTTCTGTAAGAAGGAAGAACTGGAAGGTATGAAACGTGTTGTGGCAGGAAAAGAGATTTCCATTTATGACAAACGCTGCCTTAAACTTTCCAAAGAAGAAGTACAGCGTCGTCTTGATGCAGGAGAACCACACGTAATCCGTTTCAATATGCCAACAGAGGGAACTACAACATTCCATGATGTAATCTACGGAGATATCACAGTAAACAATGAGGAACTGGAAGATCTAATCCTGATCAAATCTGATGGATACCCAACTTATAACTTTGCAAACGTAATCGATGACCATTTAATGGAGATCACACACGTAGTAAGAGGTAACGAGTATCTTTCCTCAGCTCCGAAATACAATCGTATCTACGAAGCTTTCGGATGGGATATCCCGGTTTATGTACATTGTCCGCTGATCACAGATGAGACACACCAGAAGCTTTCCAAACGTTGTGGACATTCCTCTTATGAAGACCTGCTTGATCAGGGATTTGTTTCAGAAGCGATCGTCAACTATGTGGCACTTCTCGGATGGAGTCCTTCTGACAACAGAGAGATCTTTACACTGGATGAACTGGTACAGGCATTTGATTATCATCATATCAATAAATCTCCGGCAGTATTTGATATTGCGAAACTTCGTTGGATGAATGGTGAGTATATCAAGAAAATGGATGCGGATGAATTCTATGAGAGAGCACTTCCGTATATGAAAGAAGTTCTGAAGAAAGACTACAACTTCAAGAAGATTGCAGGAATGGTACAGACCAGAATCGAAACATTCCCTGACATTCCGGCTCTGATTGACTTCTTTGAGGAAGTACCGGAATATGATTCCGCCATGTACTGCCATAAGAAAATGAAGACAAATGAAGAGACTTCTCTTACAGTATTAAAAGAAGTACTTCCGGTTCTGGAAGAACAGGAAGATTATACAAATGATCCGTTATTTGAAACATTAAGTGCATTTGTAAAAGAGCATGGTTATAAGAACGGATATGTAATGTGGCCTCTGCGTACTGCTGTTTCCGGCAAGCAGATGACGCCGGCCGGTGCTACTGAGATCATGGAGATCATCGGTAAAGACGAGACAATCAAACGAGTAAAGGCAGCTATTGAGAAATTAAGCAAATAAATATGAAGAGAAATCCATCTCAACTTCGGGCAATCACTCACCTGTCAGGACCTATGATGGTTCTGGCAGGTCCCGGCTCGGGGAAAACTTCCGTTATTGTGGAGAGAACTGCATACATGATCAATGAGGGGAAGATACCGGCTTCTTCTATTTTGGTTGTAACTTTTTCCAGAGCAGCGGCAACAGAGATGAAAGAACGGTTTTTGAAATTCGTGGGACAGAACAGAAGCGAAGTGACTTTTGGAACTTTCCACGGAATTTTTTATGGGATTTTGAAAGCGGCCTATCATCTGAGTGCGGCCAATATTCTTTCTGAGGAAGAAAAATTCAGTATTCTACGTGAGATGACTGAGAAATATGGACAGGAAATGGCTCAGGAGGGAGATTTCATTGAAGAAGTTGCCAAGGAAATCAGTGTTGTAAAGGGGAACTGTATTTCTCCGGAGCATTATTATGCATCCTGTTGCTCGGATGAGATATTCAGGGACATTTTTCATGGCTATAAGCAGGCTCTGAAGGCGAAACGCAAGCTGGATTTTGATGATATGATCCTCTGTTGTTATGAACTTTTTTCTCAGAGACAGGATATCCTGAATGCATGGAGGAGAAAATTTGTCTACATTCTGGTGGATGAGTTTCAGGATATCAACAGCTTACAATACAAGATTTTGCAGATGCTGGCGGCACCTGTCAATAACCTGTTTATTGTAGGGGATGATGACCAGTCCATCTATCATTTCCGGGGCGCAAGACCAGAGATTATGTTAAATTTTACAAAGGATTATCCGAAGGCAGAGACAGTCCTTCTGAATGTGAATTACCGGTGCAGTAAGAATATCCTGCATACAGCCATGGAAGTGATCGGGTGTAATACCAGACGTTTCAAAAAGCAGCTGGATACTCCAAATGAAGAAGGGATGCCTGTGACGTGCAAGGAATTTGATAATCCAAGAGAAGAGTATATGTGCGTGGTGGCAGCACTGAAAAAAAGAATGGAGCGCGGCGAGGATCTGCTGAATACGGCAATCCTGCTTCGTACAAATCAGGAATCGGAAGGTCTGATCAATGTGCTGATGGAATATCAGGTTCCTTTTACAATGAAAGAACAGCTTCCCAATCTTTTCCGCCACTGGATCTGCCGGGCGCTTCTGGCTTATCTTGAAATGGCAGCAGGAGACAGGAGCAGGAAGAATTTTCTGGAGATCATGAACCGGCCAAATCGCTATATTTCCAGAGAAGCGTTGAACAGTTCGCAGATTAATTTTAATGAACTTCGGGAATATTATAAAGACAAAGACTGGATGTGCGACAGGATTACCACACTGGAAACGCATCTGAGGATTCTTGGTACTCTTTCCCCTTTTGCTGCGATTAATTTTATCAGAAAAGGAATGGGATTCGAAGAATACTTGCGTGAATATGCACAGTATCGTAAAATAAAACCAGAGGAACTGCTTGAGACCCTGGACCGGATCCATGAGAGTGCAAAAGGCATGAAAACCCTGGCGAAGTGGCAGGCTTACATAGAAGAATATACGAAGCGTCTGAATGAACAGGCAAGGAAACAGCAGGATAAAAAAGAAGGAGTGACTATATCCACACTCCATGCGGTAAAAGGTCTGGAATATGATATTGTGTATATTCTGAATGTTAATGAAGGAAGCATTCCATATCGCAAGGCGGTTTTGGCAGAAGCAGTGGAAGAAGAACGAAGATTGTTTTATGTAGGGATGACCAGGGCGAAAAAGAAGCTGGTGCTTGCCTATGTGAAACGCCAGTATGAGAAGGAACGGGAGCCTTCCCGGTTTCTTGAGGAGACAGGCCTATGAATAAAGGAATTATTTACTGTACAAAAATACGGGAAGAATATGAAGGCGCACATATGGAGCATATGATCGCAGAGAAACTTCTGGAAATCGCACTGAAAAAAGAATATGGAATCAATCTGTACAATGAACCCAGAGCAGAAGGAGAACATGGAAAACCATTCCTTTCCTATCGTCCGTCCCTGCATTATAATATCAGTCATTCCGGAAAATATGTGGTATGTATTCTGGCTGATCAGGAGGTTGGAATTGATGTGCAGATTCATTGCAGAGCCAATTATGAAAGAATGCTCAGACGTATGGTACCCCGGGAACAGTATCTCGAAATTCTTTCAGATATAAATGTGGAAAAGAAATTTTTTGAACAGTGGGTACTGAGGGAAGCTTATATCAAATGGACCGGTGAGGGGCTTTCCAGAGACATGAGGACTATATCCATGGATGAAGGCAGTCATATGCTGCTTGATATGGAAGACGGTTACAGTGGAGCAGTATGGGCAATGAATCCCATGGAAATCAACTGGAAATATGAAGACATCATACTTGGGTAAGACATGAACAGACAAACGAAGAAAGAAATCCGGAGACTGGCAGTGAAGATTCTTGTAGCAGTACTGGCACTTGGACTGGCTTTCTGGGGATATGCTTTCGTATACAGGGGTAAGACGGAACCTCCTGCAAAATATCCGGTAACCAACCAGGATGCTGCAGTGTATTCATTACGTGGACAGATACAGATGCTGTCGCAGCAGGAGGAGTTAAATACCTTTGCCTTTGAGGGCAGAAAAAAAGAAAAAGAGTACGGAACTTATATTATTCCCGGACTGAGATATACAAGAACATTCCTGAATGCAGAGGGTACAAAACAGGCGGTATGTACTTCCATGACTCCTCAGGGACTTGCAGTGACCGATGAGTATGTACTTGTAAGTGCCTATTGTCATACGGAAAAACATAACTCTGTTATTTATGTGATCAACAAAGAAACTCACAGATTTATCAAAGAGGTAGTCCTGCCAGGTCTGCCTCATGTAGGCGGACTTGCCTATGATCAGGAACATGATATGCTGTGGTATTCTTCAAATACCAATGGAATCGCACAGGCGATCAGCATTAAGATGGATGTGCTGCGTGACTATAATTATGCGGATAACCATATGCCTGTTCAGGTAAATCAGACATGTAGTCTTTATGGAATCGTGAGAGATTCTTTTATGACTTTCTATAAGGGGTGCCTGTATGTAGGATGTTTTAACAAATATACAGAGAGCACCATCGCGAGATATGCGGTGGATTCAAAAGGTGATCTGGTGAATACTTTTAATGAGGAACTTGGCATGATGTTTGAAATGGCGGTTCCGCTGGATTATTCTACAATATCAGAACAGGCACAGGGAATGGCTTTTTATAACGATAAGCTGTTGTTGTCTCATTCTTTTGGTATTCTGCCATCCAGGATTGTTTTTTATGAACAGTCGGATAAACGTCTGTATGTCAATGAAAATTCTGCAAGGTCATACAGAATGCCTGAGATGATCGAGCAGATTGTTGTAGAAGGGGATGAACTTTACGTACTCTTTGAATCAGGAGCTTATGCGTACAGGGGGTATGCAGGAAATGTGGTAGACCGGGTTCTGAAGCTGAATCTGATAAAAATGGAAGAGTCTTATCAGGAAGAGTACTAAAATCGGTTTGTCCACATATATTAAGTGTAAAGAGGTGAGACATATAGAAGCGCAGCAGATTGAAAACCTGTTTGCCGGAAATATCCGGAATCTTTTAATGGATGCGAAGCTGGATTATGATAAATTATATGAGATACGCCTTCGTGTAGGGCGCCCGTTGTTTTTAACTTATGACGGAGGAGAGTGTTTTCTGCGAAAACCGGGTCAGGAACAGTATCTGGTGACAACGGAAGATCTGAAAGAAACACTGGAATATGTCACAGGATATTCCCTGTATGCTTATGAGGATGAGATCAGACAGGGATTTATCAGTGTTCAGGGTGGTCACAGAGTAGGTGTGACCGGAAAGGTAGTGCTGGATCGGGGCAGGATCATGGGAATGAAATATATTTCCTGCATCAATGTCCGTCTGGCACATGAGATTCAGGGATGTGCGGATAAGGTGATGCCTTATATCCGTACAGAGAAATGGGTTGCAAATACATTGATCATTTCACCGCCAAGGTGTGGAAAGACTACGCTGCTCAGAGATATTATCAGGCAGCTCAGTAATGGATGGGCCAATACCCAGGGTCTGACAATAGGTGTGGTGGACGAGAGAAGTGAGCTGGCAGGCTGTTATCAGGGAATTCCTCAGAATGATCTGGGAATGCGTACAGATGTGCTGGACTGCTGTCCGAAATCAGAAGGTATGCAGATGCTGGTACGTTCCATGTCACCGGATGTGGTTGCAGTGGACGAGTTAGGCTGTGAAGAGGATTTCAAGGCAGTTGACTCAGTGATCCATTGTGGATGTAAGCTGATTGCGACTGCACATGGAAGCTGTCTGGAGGATGTTCTGGATCAGCCATTCTTTTATAAGCTTATGGGCGAGAAAGTATTTGAACGTTATATTATCCTGGACAAAAATGATCAGGCAGGATGTCTGAAAGCTGTATTAGATGAAAATGGAAAAGTATGCTTAGAACAGTAGGATTGTGTGTAATTGTAATTTCCGGTGTCGGTTGCGGTTTTGCCATGAGCAATGAACTTGGCAGACGCAAAAAGATGATGGAAATGATCTTACGGATGATCATCCTCCTAAGAGGAGAAATACGTTATGGAAATAAATCTCTGTACGATGCCTTTACAGGTGCTTCCGGGAAACTGGAAGGGAAGTACAGAGAATTTTTTATACTTACAGCACAGAAAATGAAAGAAAAAACAGGGGATTCCTTTGGGACAATCTTCAGAGAATCGGCCGGAAAGTGTCTGGATCTGGATTGTCTTTCGCAGGAAGAGAGAGACAGATTTTATTCACTGGGAGATCAGCTTGGTTATCTTGGACTGGATATGCAGCTAAAACAGATGGATCTGATGGAAAAGGAAACAGAATATGCGATCAGGGAACTCAGGAAAGATTTTTGTGAAAAAAGAAAATTATACCGCAGTATGGGAATACTGGGCGGAATATTTGTGGCTGTGTTTTTTTGGTGAGTATGTATTTATAATCTGTTTCTTTACTGTGTAGATTACTGTTTTGCTATATCTGGCAGCAGAAGCCGGAAAGGAGAGACTGTGGAGGTAAGTCTTATTTTTAAAATCGCTGCAGTAGGGATTCTGGTTTCTGTTCTCTGCCAGATCCTAAAACACAGTGGAAGGGATGAACAGGCATTTCTGGTAAGCCTGGCGGGGCTTCTGATGGTGCTGTTCTGGATTGTTCCATATATTTATGAACTGTTTGAAAGTATTCAGCAGTTGTTTGTGCTGTGATTTCAAATCAACTGTTATGGCAGTTGACAGAACAGAAAGAGGTTTGAATGGCATGGATATTGTGAAAGTTTCAATCATGGGTATCTGCGGAATGATGCTTGGTTTTATTCTAAAAGAAACCAGACCGGAATTTGCTGCACTTGTGACCATGATGACGGGTTTTCTGATTCTTGGTCTTGCAGCAGGAAAAGTTTCTTATCTGTTTGAAACCATGAACAGGCTGAGAGAAAGCTTCCCCATAGACAGCAGTTATCTCACAGTTCTGGTTAAGATTATCGGGATTACATATATCGGACAGTTTTCATCTGCAATCTGCAAAGATGCCGGATATCAGATGATCGGAACACAGATCGACCTGTTCTGTAAACTGTCTGTGATGGTTCTGAGTATGCCGGTACTGCTGGCAATTCTGGATACGATTTCGGAGTTTATGATATGAGGCAGGATAAAGAGAGAAGTATCAGGGAACAGGCAGATCTGTGGAAAGGTTACTGGTGTATACTGGCATGTATACTTTTGGTAGGAAGAGTGTCATATCTTACATTCTTTCAGAATCATATAGTATCCGTATATGCCGCTGCGCAGACAGAACAGAAAGAAGATTCTTCAGTACAGATCCTGCAGGAGAATCTAATGGAAGAGATACAGATTGATGATGTGCAGAAAATGTTGGATGAGATTATGGATGACCATGTTTTTTCTGTCAGAGAAGCACTGATGAATATCATAAACGGGGAGGAGCCTGTTTCAAAAGAGACTGTACGGAGCTTTTTGTATAGTCTCTTTTTTTCGGATATGGAGAATGAAAAAGGATTAATACTGAAACTTTTACTTGTGATTTTTATTGCAGCGGTGCTGGCAGAGTTTGCTGATGTTTTCGGAAACGGACAGGCTGGCAGTATCAGCTTTTATATTGTCTATCTTGCGCTGTTTACAATGCTTATGGAGAATTTCTCAAGGCTTGGAAGTACGCTTACAAACTGGCTTCTTGGACTGACGGATTTCATGAAAGTTCTGTCTCCGGCTTATTTTATGACAGTGGCTGCATCAACCGGATCATCAACAGCTGCTGCATTTTATGACGGAATTTTGCTGATGATCTGGGCGGTTCAGTGGCTTCTTGCAAATCTGTTTCTGCCTGCTGTAAACCTGAGTTTGCTTCTGAAAATGGTTAATTATTTGTCAAAAGAGGAGATGCTTACAAAAATGGCAGAACTTTTGGATGTAGCTGTAAACTGGGGGTTGAAAACTCTTCTGGGAGCTATTGTTGGTCTGCAGATTGTGCGGAATATGGTGAGCCCGGTGATGGATGCCATGAAGCGTTCTGCTGTTGGCAAGGCAGCGAGTGCGATTCCCGGCATTGGAAATGCAGTGACCGCTGTAACAGAATTAGTGCTGACCAGTGCAGTGATGGTGCGAAACAGTTTTGGCGCAGTAATCGTGATCCTTCTGTTGCTGATTGGAGCAGGACCGATTATCCATTATGGAAGTCTTTCTCTGGTTTATCGTTTTCTGGCTGCGATTGCACAGCCAATTTCTGACAAAAGAGTTGTGGGAGCCCTGAGTACAATGGGGGAGGGATGTGCAATGCTTTTAAAGCTTTTGCTGACAGCAGAAGTACTTTGCATGCTGACATTCCTGATAGTTGTAGTTTCTGTATCCTGATGAACTGACAGAAAGATTGCCGGAGGAAACATATGAAAGAAGAGCTGTATTTATGGATTCGGAATCTGGCAGTATTTTATATCTTTTTCACTGCGGTTCTGAATCTGATACCTGACCAGAAGTATGAGAAATATGTACGCTTTTTTATGGGCCTGCTGCTGATTTTTATGATGAGTACCCCGATATTTTCCATTCTTGGAAAAGGTTCGGAACTGACGGAAAGTTTTCTGGATAATTTTTCTGAAGAAAACAGAGAGAAAGAACTCCGGGAATTTCAGAATATTCAGAAAGTCTATCTGGAAAAAGGTTATGAACTGGAACTGGAACAGAAAATCCGGGAAACTCTGGAAAAAAGAGGCATAGAAGTATATAAGGTGAAAGTAAATATAGAAGGGGAGGAGACGCAGGCAAACCTTGTACTGAAGACAGAAATTTCTCAGGAGGAGAGAAAGGAGCTTAAAGATGCGCTGGTGGAAGAGTGGGGACTTAAAGAAAACAGAATTTGTATCCAGATTGTCCGAAATGAATCCGGCAAAATGGGGAATCCTGTTGCTCATCGGAGTACTTCTGGCAGTAGCGGCGATGCCTGTATCCAGTAAGCAGCAAAAGAAAAATACGGCAGGAGAGCAGAGTGAAGATATGCAAAAAAGTGTTCTGGAAGAGAAACTTGAAGCATTTCTTGAAAATACGGAAGGGGTGGGAAAGGTACAGGTTATCCTGATGACAGATGAGAAGAAAGACAGGCAGAGCTTCTATAATTCAGAAACCATACAGGTGACCGGTGTTCTGATTTCTGCGGAAGGTGGAGGAAATCCTGTAGTGGTCCAAAATATTCAGGAGGCGGTCATGGCATTATTTCAGGTGGATGCTCATAGAATTAGAATAATGAAAATGAAATGAGGAGATAAATGTGAAAAAAGTCATCGGAAAAAATCAGGTCATTATTACATCGCTGGCAATTCTGATTGCAGTGGCAGGATATCTGAACTTTGCGGATGTAGATCTTGGATTCAGGGATAAGGAGGCAAGTACGGACAGCAGCAGTATCCTTGAAGATGCAGGATATGATCTTACAGATGAAACTGCTCTTCTGGATGAAAATCAGGCAGATGGAGGTCTGACTGATAACAGTCTTACAGACAGTCAGGAAACGGATACTCCCGGGGAGGCTGTGTTTACGGGTTCTACAGGATTTGCCGCACAGGCAAAGATCAGCAGAGAACAGGTGCGCTCACAGAACAAGGCAGATCTGCAGGACATTATCAATAATGAAGAAATTGATGATGAAGAGAAGCAGGAGGCAATACATACGATGGTCTCGATGACAGACCTTTCAGAAAAAGAAGCGGCAGCAGAGCTTTTGCTGGAGGCGAAGGGCTTTAAGAATGTAGTTGTAAATCTTACCGGAGAAACTGCGGATGTTGTGATCCCTGAAGCAGAACTTTCTGATGCACAGAGAGCACAGATTGAAGATATTGTAAAAAGGAAAACAGGAATTGCGCCAGAAAATATTGTGATCACCCCACTGAAGGAGAGTGAAGATGCAGAAGATACAACACAGACAGATGAAACATCAGCACAGCCATATGAGGATACCGCAATCGATACAACTGATATTTATGACTGATATTTTGATATGAATATGCGAACATATATCTTGACAGAAAAGAGGTGCATATACTAGAATAGGAATGCTGTAAAAAAATAGAAAACGTAACTGATACCGGCTGTTGCCGGTGTTTTATGCAAACAATTATAAGAAAGCGCAACAGGAGGCTGAACGTGTCTAAGTATACGAATGAAATAGAAAAAAGAAGAACATTTGCCATTATTTCCCATCCGGATGCAGGTAAAACTACACTGACTGAGAAATTCCTGCTGTATGGCGGAGCAATCAATCTTGCCGGAAGTGTTAAAGGTAAGGCAACAGCCCGCCATGCAGTGTCAGACTGGATGGAGATCGAAAAAGAGAGAGGTATTTCCGTTACTTCCTCTGTTCTGCAGTTTCATTATGATGGTTACTGCATTAATATTCTGGATACACCGGGACATCAGGATTTCTCAGAGGATACCTACCGTACACTGATGGCAGCAGATTCTGCAGTCATGGTAATCGACGGTTCCAAGGGTGTGGAGGCACAGACCAGAAAACTGTTCAAGGTCTGCGTAATGCGCCATATCCCGATTTTTACATTTATCAATAAGATGGACCGCGATGCAAACGACACATTTGACCTTCTTGATGAGATTGAGAAAGAACTTGGCATCGCAACCTGCCCGATCAACTGGCCAATCGGTTCCGGAAAAAAATTCCGCGGTGTTTATGACCGTAATACAGAGAAAATACTTACCTTCTCTGATACACAGAAAGGTACCAAAGAAGGTGTGATCGAGGAAATCCCGTTAAGTGACAGCCGGGCAGATGAGATTATGGATCCGGAGCAGAAAGCACAGCTTCTGGACGAGATTGAGCTTCTGGACGGCGCAAGTGCAGATTTTGATCAGGAGCTGGTGAGCAAAGGTAAGCTGACACCTGTATTCTTCGGATCTGCGCTGACAAACTTCGGTGTGGAAACATTTCTGGAACATTTCCTGAAGATGACAACATCACCGCTTCCGAGAGTGTCTGACATTGGGGAAATTGACCCCATGGATGATGATTTCTCAGCGTTTGTATTTAAAATCCAGGCAAACATGAACAAGGCACACAGAGACAGAATCGCATTTATGAGAATCTGTTCCGGTAAATTTGACGCTTCCCAGGAAGTATATCATGTGCAGGGTGATAAAAAGATGCGTCTGCTTCAGCCACAGCAGATGATGGCAGAATCCCGCCATGTGGTAGATGAGGCATATGCCGGAGATATTATCGGTGTTTTTGACCCGGGTATCTTTTCCATCGGAGATACAATCTGTGCACCCGGTAAAAAGTTTGCATTCGAAGGTATTCCTACATTTGCACCGGAACATTTTGCAAGAGTCCGTCAGATTGATACTATGAAGAGAAAACAGTTTGTTAAAGGTATCAATCAGATCGCGCAGGAAGGTGCTATTCAGATTTTTCAGGAGTTTAATACCGGTATGGAAGAAATTATTGTAGGTGTTGTAGGTGTCCTGCAGTTTGATGTTCTGAAATATCGTCTGGAAAATGAATATAATGTAGATATCCGTCTGGAAACACTTCCATATGAACATATTCGCTGGATCGCAAATAAAGAAGAAGTAAAAGTGGATAAGATCATTGGAACTTCTGATATGAAAAAAGTTACTGATCTTAAGGGAAATCCGCTGCTCCTCTTTGTAAATTCCTGGAGTGTGGGTATGACAGAGGACAGAAATCCTGGCTTAATATTAACGGAATTCAGCAAATAACCCTTTTCATTTATCTGTCGATTTGGTATAATGAACAAAGATTAAAGAATCCCTCAGGAGGTTTTCAGATGGCAGAGAAAAGAATAACATATAAAATACAGGATTTAGGAGGCATTGGTGAGGTCCAGATTGCAGATGAAGTGGTCGCTATCATTGCCGGACTTGCTGCTACGGAAGTAAACGGAGTTGCTTCCATGGCAGGCAATATCACAAACGAACTGGTAAGCAAACTTGGAATGAAGAATCTTTCCAGAGGTGTTAAGGTTACTGTACTCGAAGGAGTTGTAACAGTAGACCTGAACCTGAATATCGAATATGGTAAGAACATTCTTGAGACAAGTAAGAAAGTTCAGGAGAAAGTAAAATCATCCATAGAGAATATGACAGGTCTTGAGGTTGCAGATGTTAATATTCATATTGCCAGTGTAGATATGGAGAACGAAAAAGGAAAGTAACCCTTTCCTTTTTTGTGTACTTAAGAGATATTTAGAAAGGAAAGCTGTTTATACAGCAAAAATTATGCGAAGAAGAGAGCAGAGAGAACATATTTTTAAATTACTGTTCATGACAGAATTTAATTCAGAGGAAGAGATGAGTGAGCAGCTTTCACTTTATTTTGATACTCTGGAGGAACTTTCAGAGAAAGATCAGGAGTATATGAGCCGGAAATACCGCCATGTACTTGAAAAATTAGACGAGATCGATGCACTGTTAAATGAGACAAGCAATGGCTGGAAGACAAAGAGAATGAGCCGCGTTGACCTGACTGCCCTGCGTCTGGCAGTGTATGAACTGAAATATGACAAAGATGTACCTACAGGTGTAGCTATCAATGAGGCGGTAGAGCTTGCCAAACGTTTTGGCGGTGAGACTTCCGGTTCCTTTGTAAACGGTATCCTTGGCAAGATTGCCAACAGTGAAAGCGAAGAAAAATCAGAATGAAAAACACATATTCTGTAGGTCAGGTAAACCGTTATATCAAAAATATGTTTACCCAGGATTATTTACTGCAGAAGATTTATGTAAAAGGCGAGGTGTCCAATTGTAAATATCATACAAGCGGACACATCTATTTTTCCCTGAAAGATGAGACAGGAACATTGAATTGTGTGATGTTTGCCGGGCACAGACGGGGACTTGCATTTGCCATGAAAAATGGCGATAAGGTGATCGTTGGCGGGAGTGTGGATGTATATGAACGCGACGGCCGCTATCAGATGTATGCAAAGGAGATTACCCTGGAAGGTGCAGGAATTCTGTATGAGAGATATCTTGCATTGAAGCAGGAACTGGAAGATATGGGAATGTTTGCACAGGAGTACAAACAGCCCATTCCGAGATTTATCAGACGTCTGGGTGTGGTAACTGCACCGACAGGTGCGGCTGTTCAGGATATCCGCAATATTTCCTATCGAAGAAATCCCTATTTACAGATTATTTTATATCCGGCTCTTGTACAGGGGGCGGGTGCGGCAGAAAGTATTGTAAAAGGAATACAGATGCTTGATAAGACAGATGTGGATGTGATCATTGTGGGAAGAGGCGGTGGCTCTATTGAAGATCTCTGGGCGTTTAATGAAGAAATCGTGGCCAGAGCTATTTTTGAGTGCAGTACACCCATTATTTCCGCAGTAGGTCATGAAACGGATTTTACAATTGCTGATTTCGCTGCTGATCTGCGAGCTCCTACTCCTTCTGCTGCGGCAGAGCTTGCGGTGGATGATTACAGAAGTGTGATTGAAGCAGTAAGTATTTACAGGCAGCGGTTATATCGTGCAATGAGTGGTAAAATGGATCTGTACCGCAGCAGACTGGAGCATTTTCAGACAAAATTTGCTTATCTGAGTCCGGAGAACAGGCTGCGGGAGCAGAGACAGCGTCTGGCAGATCTGGAGAATGCTGTACAAAATGGAATGAACAGGAAACTTCAGGATGAGAGACACAGATTGTCTGTTTATCTGGAACGTTTTGCAGGACTTTCCCCTTTAAAGAAACTGAATCAGGGATATTCTTATGTGGCAGATAAATATAAAAAGACATTGACAAGTGTAGAACAGGTACAAAATGGGGATACCATTTATATATCTGTGACAGACGGTACGATAGAAGCAGATGTTACAGGTACGGTGAAGGAGGAGAGAATCTATGGCGAAGAAAGAAAACTGTGAGCAGTTACAGGAGGAGAAATCTCTGGAAGAGATGTTTGCAGAACTGGATCTGCTGGCTGAAAAACTGGAAAACAGAGACACATCGCTGGAGGACTCTTTTATACTGTACAGACAGGGCATGGAACTTTTGAAACTTTGCAGCGGGAAGCTGGATACAGTGGAGAAGAAAATGCTGCAGCTTAATGAGGATGGTACATTTAGTGAATTTTCAAGATGAATTAGCAAAGAGAACGGAAGAAATAGAGAAAGTGATCAGAAGCTTTCTGCCTGCAGAGGCGGGATTCGCCGGAACAATGGCTCAGGCTATGAATTACAGTATGCTGGCAGGAGGCAAGCGCCTTCGGCCAATGTTGATCCGGGAGACATATCGCCTGTTTGATGGTAAGGAAGAAGTTGTAAAACCGTTTATGGCAGGAATGGAGATGATCCATACTCATTCCCTGATCCATGACGATCTTCCTGCACTTGATGATGATGATTACAGGCGCGGCAGACTGACTACACATAAGGTATATGGGGAAGCCATGGGGGTGTTAAGCGGTGTTGCGCTGCTTAATTACGCATACGAAACCATGTTTCAGGCATTTGCCCTGACAAAAGAGCAGGATCGGGTAATCCATGCGTTGAGAGTGGTCTCACAGAAAACAGGCATTCATGGAATGCTTGGAGGACAAAGTGTTGATGTGGAAAATGACGGAAAGCCCCTTGAAAAAGAGATGCTTGACTATATTTACAGAAATAAGACGTCAGCATTGATCGAAGCCTCCATGATGACAGGCGCAATTCTTGCAGGAGCAAATGAGCAGGAAGTATCTGCAGTGGAGAAAGCTGCCGGAAATATAGGACTGGCTTTCCAGATTCAGGATGATATTCTGGATGTGACCAGCACTGCAGAAGAATTGGGAAAACCTGTACACAGTGATGAGAAGAATAATAAAGTTACTTATGTGACTCTTTTTGGAACAGAGAAGGCTGCTGAACAGGTGGAAGAACTCTCAGAAAAGGCAATCGATCTGCTGAAGAGTCTGAATAAAAATAACGAGTTTCTGTATTTGTTAATTGAAAAATTAATAAACCGCAGAAAATAAAGGAAGGATACAAATGATTCTGGAAAAGATTAAGAAACCCAATGATATCCATAAGATACCATTGGAAGATTTCGAGCCTCTGGCAGCGGAGATCAGGGACTTTTTAATCCGGTCAGTAAGTCGGACAGGCGGACATCTTGCTTCAAATCTGGGAGTAGTGGAACTGACTCTGGCTCTTCATAATGTGCTGGATTTTCCGGAAGACAAACTAATCTGGGATGTAGGACATCAGGCATATACACATAAGATTCTTACCGGAAGAAAAGATGAATTTAAGAATCTGCGACAGGAAGGTGGATTAAGCGGTTTTCCTAAGAGAAGTGAGAGCCCCTGTGATGCATATGATGCAGGACACAGTTCCAATTCAATTTCGGCAGGACTGGGATATGTGCATGCCAGAGATATTCTGGGACAGAAGCATCATGTGGTTTCTGTGATCGGAGATGGTGCTCTCACCGGAGGAATGGCGTATGAGGCATTAAATAATGCTGCAGAGTTAAAGACAAATTTTATTATTATCATAAATGACAATAATATGTCCATTTCCAGAAATGTAGGAGGCATGTCCACTTATCTGAGTGCACTGAGAACTGCAGAAGCTTATACAGGAATGAAGATGGGTGTGACAAAGGCACTGAAGAAGGTTCCGAAGGTAGGGACTGCTCTGGTAGATACTATGAGAAAAACCAAAAGCAGTGTCAAGCAGCTTTTTATTCCGGGAATGCTGTTTGAAAATATGGGGCTGACATATCTGGGACCTGTTGACGGTCATAATATGCGTCAGATGATGAAACTCTTTAATGAAGCAAAACGGGTAGAGGGACCGGTAGTTGTTCATGTCCTGACAAAGAAAGGCAGAGGATACGAACCTGCAAGTGCCCATCCGGACAGGTTTCATGGAACAGGTCCTTTTGATATTAAAACAGGCCGGGTACTTCAGAAGAAAACAGTGCCGGGTTATACAGATGTTTTTTCCAAAGCACTGGTCTCTCTTGGTGAGAAAAATAAAAAACTGACAGCTATTACCGCAGCCATGCCGGATGGAACCGGACTTGTGGAATTCTCCAGGAGATTTCCGGACAGATTTTTTGATGTGGGAATCGCAGAGGAACATGCGGTGAGTTTTGCGGCGGGTCTGGCTCTTGGCGGCCTGGTTCCTGTTGTTGCCATCTATTCATCTTTTCTGCAGCGTGCTGTAGATCAGATCCTGCATGATGTATGTATGCAGAAGCTTCATGTGATTTTTGCTGTTGACAGGGCAGGGCTTGTAGGCGCAGACGGGGAGACGCATCAGGGCTGCTTTGATCTGTCTTATTTGTCCATGATGCCGAATATGACTGTTCTGGCACCGAAGAATGACAGAGAACTGGAAGAGATGCTTGCATTTGCGGTAAGCTTTGACGGACCGATTGCAATCCGCTATCCGAGAGGCAGTGCGCATCAGGGGCTTCGGGAATATCAGGTACCTGTGGAATATGGCAGAAGTGAGATTATCCGCAAAGGAAAAAAAATCGCTGTGCTGGGAGTGGGAAGTATGATCCCGTCCTGCATGGAAATCTGTAAAGGACTGAAAGATGACGGCTATGATCCTACTTTTGTAAATGCCAGATTTGTGAAACCACTGGATGTGGATCTTCTTGATGAACTGGCAAAGGATCACAGTCTGTTTGTGACAGTAGAAGAGAATGTGAAAAGCGGCGGATACGGAGAGCATGTGTCTGCTTATATGGAAGCCTGTCATCCGGAAATAAGAGTGTTGTCGGCAGCTGTTTGGGATCGTTTCGTACCCCAGGGAAATGTAGAAAGCCTGCGCAGCCGGATTGGACTTGGAGTGGAAGACATCAGACAGGCAATAGAAGATAGTGAGGAATTAAGAGAGCAATGAAGAAACGTTTGGATATGCTTATGATGGAACGCGCCCTTGCGCCATCCCGCGAGAAAGCAAAGGCATTCATCATGGCAGGCGATGTATATGTTGATGGTCAGAAAGAAGATAAGGCGGGAACCATGTTCCCGGAGACTGTAAAGATTGAGGTCAGAGGAAACACTCTTCCGTATGTAAGCCGCGGTGGGCTGAAACTTGAAAAAGCTATGAAAAACTTTGATGTCACATTGGATAGTAAGGTCTGTATGGATGTAGGTGCGTCCACCGGAGGGTTTACAGATTGTATGTTACAGAACGGGGCAGTAAAAGTTTATTCCATTGATGTAGGATATGGACAGCTTGACTGGAAGCTTCGTAACGATCCGCGTGTAGTCTGTATGGAGAAAACCAATATCCGCTATGTGGTACCGGAGGATTTGGGAGAACCGGCAGATTTTTCATCAATTGATGTGTCCTTTATTTCTCTTACAAAAGTACTGCTTCCTGTAAGAAATCTCCTTACAGATGAGGGTGAGATCGTATGTCTGATCAAGCCGCAGTTTGAGGCGGGGAGAGAGAAAGTCGGAAAGAAGGGGGTTGTAAGAGATCCTGCTGTTCATCAGGAAGTGATCGAAAAAGTGCGCGATTATGCCATGAGTATTTTTATGGAGCCATGTCATCTTTCTTTTTCGCCAATTAAAGGACCGGAAGGAAATATCGAATATCTTCTTCATCTGAAAAAACATCCGGAAGGTACCGGGGTTACCGACAGCCTGAAGGTATCTGTAGAAGCTGTTGTGGCAGAGGCTCATGGACAGTTGGATTAAAAAGGCTGAGTCAGGAAGAAACTATGGACAGGTTTTATATTATTACAAACAGTGACAAGGATAAAAAACTTGAAATCACAGAAAAAATCGCAGATTATCTGAAAACACATCACAAAAACTGTGAAGTACAGCAGGCAGAAAGGAAACATGAGGGTTCCTTTCATTATACAGATCCTGATAAGGTTCCGGACGATACACAGTGTATTATTGTTCTGGGAGGAGATGGCACACTTCTTCAGGCAGCAAGGGATGTGGTGCATAAGGAAATTCCTCTTCTTGGAATCAATCTGGGAAATCTGGGTTTTCTTGCAGAAGTGAATCAGACCTCTCTGTACAGTGCTCTGGATCAGCTGATGGCGGATGATTACGAGGTAGAAGAACGCATGATGCTGGAAGGAAGGGTGTACCGTGGCAGAAAACTGATCGGACAGGATATTGCATTGAATGACATTGTGATCGGCAGAGACGGTCATCTCCGCGTGGTCCGGTTTAAGAATTATGTAAATGATGTTTATCTTAACTCTTATAATGCTGATGGAATTATTATTTCAACACCTACCGGATCTACCGGATACAGTCTGTCAGCGGGAGGACCTATTGTATCGCCCAATGCCGCCATGACGATCATGACTCCCATAGCACCACACACGCTGAATACAAGAAGCATTATTTTTCCTGCGCAGGATGTGATCACTGTAGAGATAGGAAAAGGAAGACACTGTGACTGTGAAAAGGGAATCGCATCTTTTGATGGAGATACATTTATCCCTATGGTCACCGGTGACTGCATTCAGATCCGGCAGGCAGATGTAAAGACAAAGATTCTGAAGCTGAACCATTTAAGTTTTGTTGAGGTATTGCGCCGGAAGATGAGAGACAGCTGATCAGCAGGAGGAAATAAGGTGAAAGTTGCGAGACATGAGAAAATTATTGAACTGATTCATCAGTATGATATTGATACACAGGAAGAGCTGGCCTCCAGACTTAATGAGGCAGGATTTAAGGTGACACAGGCGACTGTATCCAGAGATATTCGTGCTCTCAAGCTGACAAAAGTGGCAGGAAAGGACGGAAAGTCCCGTTATGCAATTATTAATAATGAATCAGGAAGTCTTGGAGAAAAATATACAAGAGTACTGGAAGATACCCTGCTTTCTATTGATGTGGGACAGAATATCATTGTGATCAAAACCGTTTCCGGAATGGCAATGGGCGTGGCAGCAGCCCTGGATGCGTTGAAATGGCCGGAAATACTGGGATGTATTGCAGGTGATGACACTATTATGTGTGCTGCAAAGACTGCAGACATGGCACTGGGAGCAGCAGAGAAACTGAGAAGTTTTGTCAGATTGAATAAGTGATCCCACGAGTAACTGCTCAATACCTTTGCAGTTACGATCCTGAACTTTTAACATTACAAATGACTTGATTATGGAGGCAATAAATGTTAGCTCATCTGCATGTGAAAAATCTTGCACTGATAGAAGAAATAGAAGTGGAATTTGGTCCCGGACTGAATATCCTGACCGGTGAGACCGGAGCAGGTAAATCTATCCTTCTGGGGTCTATGCAGCTGATCCTGGGTGCAAAAACTTCTAAAAATATGATAAGGGAAAATGCATCCTATGCACTTGTGGAGCTGCTTTTTCAGGTAGAAAACGAGAAAGCGCTGGAGACACTGAAAGCACTGGATATCTGTCCGGAAGATGGACAGGTACTTCTGTCCAGAAAAATTATGGATGGAAGAAGCATCAACAAGATTAATGGAGAGACAAGTACTGTAGGTCAGATGAAGGCCGCTGCTGCATGTCTTTTGGATATCCATGGACAGCACGAGCATCAGTCACTTCTGTATCAGGATAAGCAGCTTGCAATCCTGGATGCATATGGAAAAGAAAAAATCCTTCCTGCAAAGGAGAAAGTATCTCTGGCATATAAAGAATACAGCAAATGCAAAACAGAACTTGGTTCCATGAATATGAATGAGGAGCAGAGAAATCGTGAGCTGGCTTTTCTGGAGTTTGAGATCAAAGAAATCGAGAAAGCAAATCTGCAGCCGGGAGAGGATGAGGAACTGGAAGCCCGATACAGAAAAATGAGCAATGCAAAACTCATCGTTGACTCCCTGCAGCTTGTACATAATCTCACAGGCTATGAAAGCAAGGAAGGCGCCGGAGAGACTGTCGGAGAGGCATTAAAGGAATTCTCTCATGTAACACAGTATGATCCGGAGCTTACACCTCTTGCAGAGACACTTACTTCTGTAGACGGTCTTCTGAATGATTTTAACAGAGAATTATCCACTTATCTGGACGAGCTGACCTTTGATGAAGGAGAGTTTTATGAGACAGAGAGAAGACTGGATCTGATCAATGGACTGAAGGCAAAATATGGACGTACCATTGAGGAAATTTTCACATATCGCAAACTTCAGGAAGAAAAACTGGAAAAATTACATAAATATGAAGAAAATTTACAGGAATTAAAGGAGCGTCTCAGAGAACTGGAAAATATTCTTGAGAAAAAGTCGGATGAATTAGCAGAAATCCGTAAAGAATACAGTAAACAGCTTGAGCAGAAGATTATTCAGGGATTGAAGGATTTAAACTTCCTGGATGTGAATTTTGCCATTGATTTCCGGAAAAAGAAAAACTACACAGATAATGGAACCGATGATATCCAGTATCTCATTTCTACAAATCCCGGAGAAACTCTGAAGCCACTGGGAAAGATCGTATCCGGCGGTGAGTTGTCTCGAATCATGCTTGCATTAAAGGCAATCCTTGCAGACAGAGATGAGATTGAGACATTGATCTTCGATGAGATCGATACTGGTATCAGTGGAAGAACTGCACAGAAAGTCTCTGAAAAGATGGCAGTGATCGGACAGCATCATCAGGTACTCTGCATCACGCATCTGCCGCAGATTGCAGCTATGGCAGACAGTCATTTTGAAATTGAAAAACATCTGCAGGGAACTGAGACTATTACCCAGATCCATGTGCTTAAAGAACATGATTCCATCCGCGAACTGGCAAGACTGTTAGGTGGTGCAGAAATTACACCTGCAGTTCTTGAGAATGCGAAAGAGATGAAAGAATTGGCACAGAAACAAAAAAATACAAGATTTAAATAAAATAATTGACCACATACTAAGAGAGGATAATCTTTGTGACGGATTGTTCTCTCTTATTTTTGTACCTTTCGGGTTTGCTGTGATGGGAAGTGTTTTATGGCAATTTCACAGTTACAGAATTTCATAAATACAGAATGAAAGGATGTGCATAACAATGAACAAAAGAAAATACAGACTTTTTGTCATCTGTTGTCTTGTGCTGGATCTGTTGGTGATGCTGATATCAGGTTACAGATATCTGGACAGAAAGATACCTGACGAAATTCAGATTTCCAGAGGCAAAAAAACAGAAGATGTCACAGAAGTTTTGTCAACACCGTTTGTTACATTTGAAGAAGCAGTTACTGTTTCGCAGGATGGAGGCTATATTCTGCCCTGTAAACTTTTGGGTTATATTCCATTTAAAGAAATAAAAGTAACACCTGCAGATGATCAGGAAATTTATGTCAGCGGAAGCACCATAGGAATTTATATGCAAACAGAAGGTGTTCTGGTGATTGACACCGGTGAAATTCAGAATCGGAATGGTGAGACAGAGGAGCCTGCGAGAAATATTATCAGACAGGGAGATTACATTATCTCATTTAACGGAGAAAAAATCTCTACAAAAAGAGAACTGATAGATGACATCTCAGAACTTGATGGCAGCGAAGTTACACTGGGGATAAGCCGCAAAGGAGAGAGTATTCCTGTATCTGTAACTCCTGTAAAAGACAAAAAAGGAGACTATAAACTTGGAATCTGGGTAAGAGATGATACGCAGGGGATAGGAACACTTACCTACGTAGATCAGAATGGTAATTACGGTGCTCTTGGTCATGGAATCAGTGATATAGACACTGCCCAGCTTCTGAATATCCGAAACGGAGCTTTGTATAAAGCCCGGATTCTTGCGATTAACAAAGGAAGTAAAGGCAATCCCGGCGAACTTGCAGGATACATCTGCTATGATGACAGAAATATTCTTGGAACTATCGAAGCAAACAGCAGAAACGGAATTTATGGTCAGTTCACAGGGATTGCAGATGATGCGATCACTTTAAAGAAAATGCCGGCTGCGTATAAGCAGGAAGTGAAGATTGGAACAGCCACAATTCTCTGCAGTACAGATGGCGAGGTAAAAGAATATGATGCAGAGATCAGAAAAATAGATTTGAATCATGAAGATACCAACAAAAGTTTTGTGATAAAGGTGACAGATAAAGAACTTCTGGAAGCTACAGGAGGGATTGTACAGGGGCTCAGCGGAAGCCCGGTTATCCAGAATGGAAAAATCATTGGTGCGGTAACTCATGTATTTGTTCAGGATGCTTCCAGCGGATATGGAATCTTTATTGAAAATATGCTGAAAAATACAGAAAGACTCTTTTAATGGATAATCAGGATTATGAAACAAAAATCTGATTATTGTCGAAATATATCAGATGCCTGTGAAAAATGAAAATAAAGAAAAAAGAATCACCAAAGCTGTCGACATAAAATAGGACAAATTTCTCTCTGTGTCTTGATTTTTCCGTAAGCATTCCTCTATAATATGTGATGAACCGAAAAAGAAAAGAGATTTATTGAAAAATGGGGGAGGAGTGAAATTTATGGAAAAATTAAATGTGGCAATTGCAGATGATAATGAGAAAATGGTGGAAGTACTTGGTCAGATAATAGAAGAAGACAAAGATCTGGAACTTGTGGGAAAAGCGCATAACGGAGAAGAAATCTGTAATATTATACGTGAAAAGGAACCGGACGTTGTGGTTCTGGATATTATTATGCCGAAAATGGACGGACTGGCAGTAATGGAGAAATTTGCCAATGACAAAAGTCTCAAAAAGATCCCATCATTTATCGTAGTTTCGGCAGTCGGTCAGGAACGTATTACAGAAAATGCATTTAACTTAGGGGCAGATTATTATATCCTGAAGCCTTTCGATAATCAGATGCTGCTTAATCGTATCAAACATGTGCGCAGAGCCGGCGAGAGAAGAATACGTCAGATCGGGCGGCAGCCTGAAAGGACAGAAGACAATCCGGTACCTGTGAGAAATCTGGAAACAGACGTGACAAATATCATTCATGAGATTGGAGTGCCTGCACATATTAAAGGATATCAGTATCTGCGTGACGCCATCATCCTGTCAGTTAATGACATGGAGATGCTCAATTCCATTACCAAGATACTGTATCCTACGATTGCAAAGAAACATCAGACAACAGCCAGCAGAGTGGAACGGGCTATCAGACATGCCATTGAAGTTGCCTGGAGCAGAGGAAAAATGGACACAATAGATGAATTATTCGGTTACACAGTCAGTACAGGAAAAGGAAAACCCACAAATTCAGAATTTATTGCTCTGATTGCAGATAAAATCAGACTGGAATATAAAAATCGCTCTTTCCAATAGTCATAGTTTGGAGTATAATTATTCAATAAAGGCTACCAAGGAGGGTTTTTCGCATGAAAAATATTTTATTTGCAACATCTGAAGCTGTACCATTTATCAAAACAGGAGGTCTGGCAGATGTAGCTGGCTCATTGCCGAAATATTTTGATAAACGATATTTTGATATTCGTGTGATTTTACCGAAATATGCCTGTATGAAACAGGAATGGAAAGATAAAATGAACTATATCACACATTTCTACATGGATCTTGGATATAAGAACTGCTATGTAGGAATCATGCACATGGAGTACGAAGGAATTCAGTTTTATTTTATTGACAATGAATACTATTTCAGCGGACCCAAACCGTATGATGGAGGAACATGGGATCTGGAGAAATTTGCATTCTTCTCCAAAGCTGTACTGTCAGTTCTTCCGGTTATCGGATTCAGACCGGATATTATACACTGTCATGACTGGCAGACCGGACTTGTTCCCGTATATCTGCACGACAGTTTCCAGCAGAATGAATTTTTCTGGAATATCAAGACGATCATGACAATACATAACCTTAAATTCCAGGGTGTATGGGATGTACAGACAATCAAGAATATCACAGGACTGTCCGATTATTATTTTACAGCAGACAAACTGGAAGCATATAAAGATGCCAACTATCTGAAGGGCGGTATTGTGTTTGCAGATGCAGTCACTACTGTAAGCAATACTTATGCAGAGGAAATCAAGACACCGTTCTATGGAGAAAAACTGGACGGTCTGATGTGTGCGCGTGCAAACAGCCTGCGTGGAATTGTAAATGGTATTGATTACAATGAATTCAATCCTGAAACAGATCCATATATTACAAAGACTTATAATGCAACAACTTTCAGAAAAGAGAAAGTTAAGAACAAACTTCAGCTGCAGAGAGATCTTGGATTGCAGGAAGATCCGAAGACGATGATGATAGGTATTGTATCACGACTGACAGATCAGAAAGGGTTTGATCTGATCGCATATGTGATGGATGAGCTTTGCCAGGATGCTATCCAGCTTGTAATTCTTGGAACCGGTGATGAACGTTATGAGAATATGTTCCGTCACTTTGACTGGAAATATCATGGAAAGGTATCTGCTCAGATCTATTATGATGAGAAAATGTCTCACCGTATCTATGCATCAGCAGATGCGTTCCTGATGCCGTCCTTATTTGAGCCATGTGGTTTGAGTCAGCTGATGAGTCTCCGTTACGGAACACTTCCGATCGTCAGAGAAACAGGTGGACTGAAGGATACGGTCGTACCTTATAATGAATATGAGGGAACCGGAAACGGATTTTCTTTCAGAAACTACAATGCGCATGAGATGCTTGCAACAGTGCGCAATGCGGAAAGAATCTATTATGATAAGAAACGTGAATGGAATAAAATGGTTGATCGTGCTATGGCAGCTGATTTTTCATGGGGTAATTCCGCACGTCAGTATGAAGAAATGTACAACTGGCTGATTGGTGATAAATAGAAACAGAGAGAAATATTAAAAACTACGAAAGAGCAGGGAATGTAAAAAAGCACATTCCCTGCTTTTACTGTTATGTTGTTACTGTTTACACACCATTATCCCGCGAGGTGTTTTGGCATGAATATGCCAAAATCCCGAGACATACAAGCCAAAATTCCATTGCCGCAGGTAATCTGAAATGAATTTTGACAACGTTACTGAGAACGGAGTGAACAGTAACATGAAAAGGTTATTCAGGCAGAATAAAAAGCTTGACATTTGACAGGAAGTATAATACTATAATGAATAGAAAACGAACATAAGTTCTTAAAGGGCTGAAGGAGATTAAAATAAATGATAAATGAAGAAAAGCAGAAAGCACTGGAAGCAGCGCTTGGACAGATTGAGAAACATTACGGGAAAGGATCAGTCATGAAACTCGGGGAATCCGGAGCAAATATGCAGGTGGAGACAGTCCCTACCGGATCTTTAAGTCTTGATATTGCACTTGGAGTAGGCGGTGTTCCCAAGGGACGTATCATCGAGATTTACGGACCGGAATCCAGCGGTAAGACAACCGTTGCACTTCACATGGTTGCGGAAGTGCAGAAACGAGGCGGGATTGCCGGATTTATTGATGCAGAACATGCTCTGGATCCTGTCTATGCAAAGAATATCGGTGTAGATATCGATAACCTGTACATATCACAACCGGACAATGGAGAACAGGCACTTGAGATCACAGAGACGATGGTGCGTTCCGGAGCTGTGGATATTGTGATCGTTGACTCGGTTGCCGCACTTGTACCGAAGGCGGAGATTGATGGAGATATGGGTGACAGCCATGTAGGTCTTCAGGCCAGATTGATGTCACAGGCTCTCCGTAAACTTACAGCAGTGATCAGTAAATCTAATTGTGTAGTTATCTTTATCAATCAGCTGCGTGAGAAGGTTGGAGTTATGTTTGGAAACCCTGAGACAACGACAGGTGGGCGTGCTCTGAAGTTTTATTCATCTATCCGCATGGATGTCCGCAGAGTAGAGACATTGAAACAGGGCGGTGAGATGGTGGGAAACCACACCAGAATCAAAGTTGTGAAGAATAAGGTGGCTCCGCCGTTTAAACAGGCAGAATTTGATATTATGTTCGGAACCGGCATTTCCAAAGAGGGAGATATTCTTGATCTGGCAGCGGAATGCGGAATTGTAAATAAGAGCGGTGCATGGTACGCATATAACGGAGATAAGATCGGACAGGGACGTGAAAATGCGAAGATTTTCCTGAAAGAGCATACAGATATCTGTGATGAGATTGAGAAGCAAGTCAGAATCCATTATCATCTTCTTCCGGATGAAGATGGACAGGCCAAAGAGCCGGTGCCGGCAACAGGTGATGCACCGGATGCTTCTGAGGAGTGATCATGGGGAATTCATCCGGAGATCTGAGAGAATTTCTCAGGAATGCAGAGGCTTTAAAGAGACAGACTGTACAGAAACAACAGAAAAATTTAACGGAAGAACCTGAAGAATACAGAGACGCAAGGCGTAAAGCCATGCGTCTCTTAGAACATATGGATCGGACGGAGAAGGGATTGAGAGAGAAATTGCGCCAGGCGGGATTTACCAGTCAGGCGGTTGATCATGCTCTGACATATGTTGAAGCCTATGGATATATAGATGATGAACGATATGCCAGAACTTATATTGCATACAGAATGGATACAAAGAGCCGGCAGAAGATCATCCGGGAACTTATGGGAAAGGGAATAGACAAGAAAACAGCGATAAATGCATGGGAGGAAGAGGCTGCCTTAAATATGCCTGATGAAAAAGAAATCCTCTATCGAACCATAGAAAAGAAATATTCGCCGGATACTGAGCTGGATGAGAAAAAAATGCGTCGGCTCTATGGTTATCTTGTGAGAAGAGGATTTGGATATTCAGACATTGCAGATACTCTTGAGAATATGAATATCAGACTTGTACATACATATTCGGATGAATCATAGTATACTCCATTGTATGTATATTGCAAAATATATTACTGAGAACAGAACGAATAGTAATTAAATATAGGAAAAATATTCAAACAATTATCCTGAAAAACTTGACATAAGTATGAAAAAAAGATAAACTTGTATTGTTGTATTTGTACAATGAAAACTAAATAAGGAGGTGCTCCTGTGACAACAACAATTATTGTTGCAATTGTCGCTGTGGTAGTCGCGCTACTTATTGCAGTTCCTGTTACTTGCAAAGTCGCTGTGAACAATAAAATCCAGAAGGATGCCGAGATTGTTGGGACAGCAGAAGACAAAGCAAGAAGCATCATAGATGAAGCTCTGAAAACAGCTGAGACTAAAAAAAGAGAAGCTTTATTGGAAGTGAAGGAAGAATCTCTCCGTACAAAAAATGAACTGGAGAAAGAAACCAAGGAACGAAGAAACGAACTGCAGAAATATGAAAATCGTGTATTAGCAAAAGAATCCGCGGTTGACAAGAAAGCAGATGCAGTTGAGAAGCGTGAAGCGGAATGCACAGCGAGAGCAGCTGAGGTGCAGAAGAAAGAAAAACGGGTAGAAGAACTTGAGCAAAAAGGAGTACAGGAACTGGAACGAGTTTCAGGTCTGACCTCCGAACAGGCAAAAGAAGAATTACTCAGATCCGTTGAAGATGATGTAAAAGTGGATGTAGCCAGACTTTACAGGGAATTGGAAAGCAGGGCAAAGGAAGAAGCTGGTAAGAAGGCTAAGGAATATGTTGTCAATGCCATCCAGAAATGTGCAGTTGACCATGTAGCTGAAACTACCATTTCGGTTGTTCAGCTTCCGAGCGATGAGATGAAGGGAAGGATTATTGGTCGTGAAGGCCGTAATATCCGTACTCTTGAGACACTTACAGGTGTGGATCTTATTATTGATGATACACCGGAAGCAGTTGTGTTATCTGCTTTTGATCCGATCCGTCGTGAAGTTGCACGTGTAGCTCTTGAGAAACTGATCGTAGATGGACGTATCCATCCGGCCAGAATCGAAGAGATGGTTGAGAAAGCCCAGAGAGAAGTAGAAGCGCAGATTCGCGAAGATGGTGAGAATGCAGCTATGGACGTTGGAGTTCATGGTATTCATCCTGAATTACTGAAACTTCTTGGACGTATGAAGTTCCGTTCAAGTTATGGACAGAATGCTTTAAGACATTCTATTGAGGTAGCTCAGTTATCCGGAATGCTGGCCGGTGAGGTTGGCGTAGATGTCCGTATGGCTAAGAGAGCAGGTCTTCTTCATGATATTGGTAAATCAATTGACCATGAAGTAGAAGGATCTCATATTCAGATTGGTGTGGATCTCTGTAAGAAGTATAAGGAATCCCAGATTGTTATCAATACGGTCGCATCTCATCATGGTGACTGTGAGCCGGAATCTCTGATCGCATGTATTGTACAGGCTGCAGATGCTATTTCAGCGGCGAGACCTGGTGCAAGAAGAGAAACGCTGGAAACTTATACCAATCGTCTGAAACAACTGGAGGATATTACGAACCAGTTTAAAGGTGTTGATAAATCTTTTGCCATTCAGGCGGGAAGAGAAATACGTGTAATGGTAGTGCCGGAGCATGTTAATGATGCAGATATGGTTCTCCTTGCGCGCGATATTGCGAAACAGATTGAAGCAGAACTTGAATATCCCGGTCAGATTAAAGTCAACGTGATACGTGAAAGCAGAGCGATTGACTATGCGAAATAATATGATTGTTCATTTTATGGACTATCGTGGACAGTTCTTTGCAGATATAAACTGTGCAGATTGTATTTATACAGTCTGTGCAGTTTTTTTATGTTATGTTATAGGAAATTACTCCGTAATGTTCCTATAACATAAAAAAGCCCTCCGGACACGATTCTTTCTTGTAAAGACAGGAATACTTCCTGGAATTTCTCAGTAAACTGGTACAGGGTGATAGAATGAAGAAAAACAGAACGGGAACCAAAAAATTTCCTGCGCTTATTTTATTTCTTCTTGGATTTCTGGCCGGAAATCTGATACCGAATATAATCTGGAAGGCAAAATGGCAACAGAAAACATGGGCATCGGTATATTTTCTGAGTACATTTGCAGGAAAAAATACAGGCAATATTGAATATCTGAAAGAAATATTAAAATACAGAGGTGTTTTTTATCTGTTGAATATAATCTGTGGATTTTCGATTTTTGGTGCGCCGCTTGCTGTTATAACGCTTCTGGGATCAGGATTGTATGCAGGTATGATAATGACTGTTTCTATACTGGAATTTGGATTTGCAGGCGGGGTGATCGGAATGGGACTTTTGCTGCCGCAATATTTATTTTACATTCCGGTCTGGCTTTATTCTATGGAACAGGAATGGAAGATATCATCAGAAATATGGAGAAACAGAGGTCTGATTTCCGGAGAAGTCAGTATTTATCTTAAAAAAATGTGTATTGCAGCAGTAGGATATTTTCTGGGAATACTTATCGAATGCTATGTGAACCCTCTGATCATTGACATTATTCTGAAATATATAAAAATTTTTTAATGACATATTTACTATATTTAGTATTGGTTGTCATAAAATCTCCGACATATGGTATTTGATGCTGAAAAAGCTTGAAATACAAGGATTTTACTCGAAAAAAAGGTTTGATTTTATGTAAAATAAACAGTATAATACATATACATTTTATCGGAGAGAGTACGATTTTCTGCTGATAAACTGTGAAGAGGATTAATTTTCGTCTGATTGCAGGAGCTACAGGCAGCGGATATTTTGATTAAAAGGAAACGGGAATATGGACATAGAAATAAGGGAATTTATTACATATCTGCATAATACAAAAAAAACATCGGCAAATACAGAGATCTCATACCAGAGAGATCTGAAAAAAATGGCGGAATTTCTGAAGGAACGGGGAATCAGAAATTATAAAGATGTAAAAGAACTTGAGCTTGAAGGGTATATCAGTTACATGGAACGTGAGAAGTTTGCGTCATCTTCCATTTCCAGAAGCGTTGCTTCTATGAGAGCATTTTTTCAGTATCTGTGGAAGGAAGGCGTGATCGCAGAAGATCCGGCAGATAACCTGAAACCTCCGAAGGTTGAGAAAAGGGCACCTGAGATACTTACCATAGAAGAAGTGGATAAATTACTTCAGCAGCCGAAATTGGATACCCCTAAAGGGATAAGAGATTCAGCAATGCTAGAATTGCTGTATGCAACAGGTATGAGAGTCAGTGAGATGCTTCATCTTCAGATTTTTGATGTCAATCTCCAGTTTGGATATGTGGTCTGTAATGAGAATGGAAAAGAGAGGATTATCCCTATTGGTATTCCATGCAAGAAGGCAATGGAACGGTATCTGCAAACAGCCAGAACTGTTTTTGTGAAAGATGAGAAAGAAACAGCATTATTTACAAATTGTTCAGGGAAAGCGATGAGCCGTCAGGGATTCTGGAAAGTATTAAAGGGATATGCGGATGATGCCGGTATCAAAAGGGATATTGCCCCGCATACATTGAGACATTCTTTTGCTGTGCATATGCTGCAGAATGGTGCGGATATACGAAGTGTTCAGGAAATGCTTGGACATTCCGATATTTCCACTACGCAGGTTTATCTGGGCATGAATATGAATAAAATGCGTGATGTGTATATGAAAACACATCCACGTCATTAAAAACTTATTATTTATGAGGATTGCTATAATGTCAAATGAAAAAGCTTCTATAGTCTGTTTTGAACAGTTTATAGAAGCTTTTTTAACTGAATCAAGTAAGTCCCCTGCTTTAATTGTGAAGAGCAATAAGCAGTGGGTGGCTGAATAGTTTTTTCCTGTAATGTCATAACATGTGCTATTTACAGATAATGTAATTACAGCGATCCATTTGATCAGAGAGTATGGAATGTTGTTTATAAACAATAACGGATCAACACATCTCGGCAATTGTATACAGAAGACGTTCGGATTCTTCCCATCCAAGACATGGATCGGTAATAGATTTTCCGTAAATATGATCACATCCGATCTTCTGATTTCCCGGTTCAATATAACTCTCGATCATAAGCCCTTTTACCAGAGTATGAAGTTCCGGGTCTACCTGGCGGCTGTGGAGAACCTCTTTTGCAATACGAACCTGCTGGTCATATTGTTTATTAGAATTAGAGTGGTTGGTATCAACGATAACAGCCGGATTTTTAAGGTTTTTCTCCTGATATTTCTCCCAGAGAAGACGAAGATCCTCGTAATGATAGTTCGGGATTGCCTCCCCATGTTTATTTACGGCACCGCGGAGAATTGTATGAGCCAGTTCATTACCTGTTGTTTCTACTTCCCAGCTTCTGTAGATAAAACGATGTCCACCCTGAGCTGCTACAACGGAATTGAGCATGACTGCAAGATCGCCGCTGGTTGGATTTTTCATACCTGCAGGAACTTCCATGCCGCTGACGGTAAGACGATGCTGCTGGTCTTCCACAGAACGTGCACCTACTGCCACATAAGAAAGCAGGTCAGAAAGGTAACGGTAATTTTCCGGATAAAGCATCTCATCTGCACAGGTCATACCACTGGTCTGGATTGCATGGATATGCATTTTACGGATTGCTACAAGCCCTGCAAGAAGATTTGGCTGTTTCTCGGGATCCGGCTGGTGAACCATACCTTTATAGCCTTCTCCTGTTGTTCTTGGTTTGTTTGTATAAACACGTGGAACAATCAGAACCTTGTCAGCTATTTTCTCCTGAACATTGCGTAATCTGGTAAGATAGTCCAGAACAGCATCTTCATTATCTGCTGAACAAGGACCGATGATTGCAAGGAATTTATCGGACTTTCCGGTAAAAACATCACGCAGTTCTTTATCTCTTGCATCTTTAACAGCCTGAATTTCAGCATCAATGGGATACTGATTACGGATTTCTTCAGGGGTTGGTAATTTTTTGATAAAATCGAATCCCATAGTAATATCTCCTTTGTGTCTATTTGTCTTGCTTTTTTCGGAATTTATTATAAACCATTCCTATCTGAATGTCGATAGCCAAAATATTTTCGGATGACTTTCTGCGATCATATCAAGCGTTACTGTTCACTTCGTTCTCAGTAACGTAGCCAAAATTCATTCCAGATTACCTGCGGCAATGGAATTTTGGCATATCCATGCCAAAACACCTCGCGGGATAGTGGAGTGTGAATAGTAACTATCAAGTCTCTTAATCAATATGCATTATTTACGGGGATTGCTATAGTTGTTTTGCAGTATTTGTAAACTGTGCAGGATGCTGAGCGCCAGTTCGCTGCAGAGAATCCCGTACAGATATCCCCGGATTCCCAGAACAGGGATTGCAAACAGCACGAAACTGATCCGGATGCAGACGCTGATCACACTGTGCAGCAGGCAGATGCCGGATTTTCCAAGGCCGTTGAGTACGCTGGTGAGAGTGGTGTTCAGGTACAGAAAAGGACAGATATAGGACATGGTATGGATATAGATTCCGGCTGTCTGACTGTGAAACAGAAAATTTCCAAGAAATTCTCCAAGAAACAGAAAAAAAACCAAGCAGGATCCGCCTAGTAGCAGACAGTATCGGAAAATCTTGCCGATCACATATTGGATTCGCTTTTGATACCCCAGAGTCTGCAGCTGGGTAATGGAGGGAATCAGCATGGCCGCAGCCGAGTTTGTAAGCGTAGCGGGGAAAAGAATAAGCGGAAGTGCCATCCCTGTAAAGATTCCGTAAACACTCAGGGAATCTTTGGGAGTAAGTCCTGACATTTGCAGCCTTGCAGGTATAAGAATCACTTCAATACTTCCCAGAAGGGTGAGCAGTATTTTATTCATGGTAAGAGGAACGGAAATATGGAGCAATTTTCTGAGAATAGAAAGCGGTCTTCTGATATTCCGGATATTATAATGTGTTACCTTAAAATGCATACTGACTGCGAAAAGAGAAATAAAAGATGAGGCTATTTCCCCGATAAGATTTCCGCCGACTGCAATTGCCGGAGTGATGTTTCGCCCTTGCGATGCACAGATCAGATAAAGAATATAACATCCGCCTGTGCGGAAAAGCTGTTCCAGAAGCTGGACTCCTGCGGGAAATCCGGCCTGTTTTCTTCCTAAATAATAGCTGCTGATACAGGTATGAAGTGTACTCAACGGAATACTCAGAGAAAGAATCCGTATCAGACCGGAGGTCTGTGACTCTTTCAGAATCTGTACTGCCCAGAAATCTGCATAGCTGTAAAGAAACCAGGAGAATACCAGGGAGAAAACAACAGAAAATACAGTTCCCACGACAAAATAATCTGAGATATGACGACTGGGATTTTTGGAAACTTTTTCTGCGGCAGTGAGGCGGGAGATTGCAGTCTGGATACCGGAAGCGCAGATGGACATGATCAGAATCTGCAGTGGAAGTATAAGCTGAAAGATACCAAGCCCATGTGCACCAATAGTGTGTGACAGGAATATTCTGTAAAAGAACCCCATAAGTCTGCTTAACAAACCGGCAAATGTAAGAAGTAAAGTTCCTTTGATAAAAAGTTTTTTTGACATAATGAAAAATCCAGACCTTTTCATGCGCAGCAGGTGCGAATATCCGCTTGACTAAAAAACAGTAACCTGCCGAAACGCCTTTACAGCAATATATGAACAAAACAGCCTTGACAGAACGGTTTGTTTCTGGTAAAGTAATCATGAAATCCGAGGGAAACACTGGGAATTAAAAAACGAGGTGAGAAAATGAAACTCTCAACAAGAGCCCGTTATGGCTTGAAAGCATTGATAGATCTTGGTTTGCACAGTGCGAATGAAGCGATATCTTTACAGAGTATTGCGGAGAGACAGGATATTTCCACAAGCTACCTCGAACAGCTTATGGCCATGCTTAAGAAGGCCGGTCTTGTAAAGAGCAGCAGAGGGGCTTACGGCGGATACCAGCTTGGCAAGCCGGCAGATGAGATCTCGGTCGGTGAAGTCCTGCGTGTGCTGGAAGGCAGCCTGGAAGCAGCAGCCTGTCCCGGGATTGAGAATGACGGAACCTGCCATGGCAGTGATGTATGTGTGGCAAAGCTCGTCTGGAAGAGAATCAATGACAGTATTACAAGCGCTGTCGATACCCTGATGCTTGGTCAGCTGATCGAGGAAAGCAGAAGAGTACATGAAGAAAAAATGGAAAGTCAGGGCATGGAAGAAAATGTACCGGACATACTTAAATAAAACAGGAGGACAAGAAAATGGGAAAAATGATTTATCTGGACAATGCAGCAACAACTAAAACAGCACCGGAGGTTGTCCAGGCAATGCTGCCATATTTTTCAGAATATTATGGCAACCCGTCCAGTATTTATGATTTTGCAGGCAAGAGCAAAGAGGCGATCACCAAAGGAAGAGAGCAGATCGCAGAAGTTCTTGGAGCAAAGAAAGAAGAAATTTATTTCACAGCAGGTGGTTCCGAGTCTGATAACTGGGCTCTGAAGGCTACCTTTGAGGCATATAAAGCAAAAGGAAACCACATCATCACAACAAAGATCGAGCATCATGCAATTCTCCATACCTGTGAATATCTGGAGAAACGCGGCGCAAAGATCACATATGTAGATGTAGACGAGAACGGTATTGTAAAACTGGATGAACTTGAGAAAGCAATCACACCGGAAACAATCCTGATTTCTGTAATGTTTGCAAACAACGAGATTGGTTCTATCCAGCCGATCAAGGAAATCGGACGTATCGCAAAAGAGCATGGAGTGCTTTTCCACACAGATGCTGTTCAGGCATTCTGTCAGGTTCCGATCAATGTGGATGAATGCAATATTGATATGTTAAGCTCCAGCGGACATAAGATCAATGGACCAAAAGGAATCGGTTTCCTCTACATTCGTAAGGGCGTAAAAATCCGTTCCTTTGTACATGGCGGTGCACAGGAACGTAAACGTCGTGCAGGTACAGAGAATGTGCCGGGAATCGTTGGATACGGTGTAGCAGCAGCACGTGCAAATGCATCCATGAAAGAACGTACTGACAAAGAAATCGCTATCAGAGATCATCTGATCCACAGAATTGAGACAGAGATTCCTTATGTAAAAGTAAACGGTGACCGTATAAAACGTCTTCCGAATAACGTAAATGTCAGCTTCCAGTTTGTTGAGGGCGAATCTCTCCTGCTGATGCTGGATAATTATGGAATCTGTGCATCCAGCGGATCTGCCTGTACATCAGGTTCTCTTGATCCGTCCCATGTACTTCTTGCAATCGGACTTCCGCACGAGATTGCACATGGTTCTCTGCGTATGACACTCAGCGAAGAGACAACAATGGAAGATGTAGATTTCGTAGTGGACAGATTGAAAGAAATTGTAGCGCACTTAAGAAGCATGTCTCCATTATATGAAGATTTCATGAAAAAACAGAATAAATAACAAAACAGAAGATAATTGTTTGTATTTTTGCAGTTACAACAGAAATAATATTAAAAGAAAGTCAGGATAACAGGAGGAAACACAAATGGCTTACAGTGAAAAAGTAATGGATCATTTTCAGCATCCGCGTAATGTAGGAGAAATAGAGAACGCAAGTGGCGTAGGTACAGTGGGAAATGCAAAATGCGGTGATATCATGAGGATTTTTCTTGATATCGATGATGAAACACATATCATCAAAGACTGCAAATTCAAAACATTCGGATGTGGTGCGGCAGTTGCAACCAGCAGCATGGCAACAGAGATGGTAATGGGAAAAACCATCGAAGAAGCTATGGAAGTTACAAATAAGGCAGTTATGGAAGCCCTGGACGGACTTCCGCCTGTAAAAGTACACTGCTCCCTGCTTGCAGAGGAAGCAATCCATGCGGCTCTGTGGGATTATGCACAGAAGCATCATATTGAGATTAAAGGTCTTAAGAAACCAAAGTCTGATATTCACGAAGGTGAAGAAGCAGAGGAAGAAGAATATTGATTATAGCAAAAAATCTGAATCTGTTTGTAATCTGAAATCGTTATTTATAAAGAAGGGGCGGGTGATACTCATCATCTGCCCTGTGCTTTATATTATGGCATTATATGATACCAGGGACAAAAGATATTTTGTGAAGCAGTTCCCGCAATTTTTATTATATGATGCTGCTATAAATATTTTCTGCAGGAGGTAGAAATGACAGGACTTACAAATGAACAGGTGCAGGAGAGGATTGCAGAAGGAAAAGTTAATGTCAACGAGAACCCGAATACCAGAACCTACAAGCAGATCATTTTGGAAAACACGCTTACATTTTTTAACTTTTTAAATATTGCATTGCTTGTTCTGGTGCTTTTTGTGAGATCTTATAAGAACTCCATGTTTATGGGAATCATTCTGATCAATACAGTGATAGGTATTATTCAGGAGATCAGAGCAAAGAAGACGATTGACAAACTTGCAATTCTTACAGAGAGTAAAACAGTAGTTTTGCGTGAGGGGAAGAAATGGAGTATTTCCACAGAGAAACTGGTTCTGGATGATCTGATCTTTCTGAAAACAGGAGATCAGGTTCCGGCTGACGTAAAGGTACTGGAGGGAACTGTAGAAGTAAACGAGTCTCTACTCACCGGTGAGTCGGACAATCTGTCCAAAAGCCAGGGAGACGAACTTTTTTCAGGAAGCTTTGTGACATCAGGGGAAGCTTGCTGTCAGGTAATCCATGTTGGAAAAGATAATTATGCATCGCAGATCACAAGTGAAGCAAAGGAATTTAAACGTCATAATTCGGAACTTCGCAATTCTCTGAATGCGATTCTGAAGGTGATCAGTATCATTATCGTGCCTCTTGGTGCCATGTTGTTTTACAAGCAATATATGATCGTAGGAGATACACTGAAGGATTCTGTGGTAAATATGGTTGCCGCAGTACTTGGAATGATCCCGGAAGGCCTGGTACTTCTGACAAGTGTGGCACTGACATTGGGTTCTATGGTTCTTGCTACAAAGAAGACACTTGTGCAGGAGCTTTACTGTATTGAAACGCTGGCGAGAGTTGACACGCTCTGTCTGGATAAGACCGGTACGATCACAGAAGGGACCATGAAGGTTGAAGATGTGCAGTTGTATGATACAGCACAGACAACTGTTGTACAACATACAGCAAAATTTGATCCGGAAACAGGGGAGCCTGTTCAGAATGTGTCAGCATTAAAACCGGAGGTTACGGTATCAGCAGAGAAGGAAAACGGACAGATACAGGAAACAGTAAACTCAGAAACGGTATCTCAGGAAGAAAGACAGAAGCTTCAGGAAATTGACCACATTATGGGAAATATGATGTCAGTTCTTCATGATCAGAATGCAACAGCAGATGCGCTGAGAAAGCGCTTTCCTTCAAGAAATGACCTGAAACTGATCCATGCCATTCCTTTCTCCTCAGACAGGAAATACAGTGGTGCTGTTTTTGAAGGAAGAGGAACTTATCTGATGGGAGCTGCACAGTTCCTTTTTCCGGAAGGAAATGAAGAACTTCTGGAACATTGCAGCAGTTACGCACAGGAGGGATACCGTATCCTTGTTCTGGCTCACAGTGAACAGGAGACAAAAGGAACGGAACGCCCGACAGGACTTGAACCGTTGGGACTGTTTCTCATCACTGACGTGATACGTGAGGAAGCACCGGATACTCTGGCTTTTTTTGACAGCCAGGGAGTTGACCTTAAAGTTATCTCAGGAGATGATCCTGTGACTGTCTCTGCGATTGCAAAGAAAGCAGGACTGAAAAATGCCAATCATTATATCGATGCAACAACAATTAAAACTTCGGAAGAAATGCAGCGTGCAGTTGCAGAGTGCAGTGTATTCGGGCGTGTAACACCACAGCAGAAGAAACAGATGGTACAGGCTCTTCAGTCGCAGAAGCATACAGTTGCGATGACCGGTGACGGTGTAAATGACGTACTTGCACTCAAGGAAGCAGACTGCAGTATTGCCATGGCAGCAGGAAGCGATGCAGCTAAAAATATTGCAAATGTCGTTCTTCTTGATTCTAATTTCGGGGCAATGCCTCATATTGTAAATCAGGGCCGTCGTGTTGTAAACAATATCAGAAGTGCGGCATCCATGTTTCTGATCAAAACAATTTTTTCTGTTTTACTGTCATTGATCACAATTTTCTTTGGAGATGCATATCCCTTTGAACCAATCCAGATGTCGCTGATCAGTGCCTGCGCAGTGGGAATTCCTACATTTCTTCTGACACAGGAAAATAATTACAATAAGATTGACCATACATTCCTGAGGCACGTATTTATGAATGCATTTCCTGCGGCAGTAACCATTACAGGATGTGTATTTACGATCATGCTGGTCTGTCAGGATGTATACCATTCTAACGTCATGCTTAATACAGCCTGTGTTCTGGTTACGGGGTGGAACTATATGTCTGCACTGCGTACAGTTTATTCGCCGCTGAACACATACAGAAAAGTGATCATTTATGGAATGCAGTTTGCATTTTTTATAAGTGCGGTTGTATTGCAGGATTTGCTGACACTGGGTTCTCTGGAATTTGGAATGATCATTCTGGTATTTGTACTGATGACATTCTCTCCAATCCTGATCGAAACTATTACAGAATGGATTAGGAGGATTTATGAGAAGTCACTGGACAGAGAAGATGAAAATAAAGGATTTTTTGCAAGATTTTTGGAAAGAGTCCAGAAGTAAAAAACGAGGACAATCTGTAAAATATGCAGATTGTCCTCGTTTGCATTATGCGGTCTGCGTTATGCAGATTAATGGTTTATTTCTTTTTGCACAGCCAGAAGCATCCAAATGCAGGAATCATAACACCTTTAGCTTCCATCTCATGTCCTGAGATAAGATCAGTGTATATGCCGTCATCTTCGTTGATCCATGCAACCTTATCCTGATCGCTGAAGTTATAGATTCCGATGAATTTCTCCTCTGCATTTTCGCGTACGATTGCAAGGATAGAAGAATCCCAGGTATCGATTGTACGAAGATCAGCTGTTGTGTCAAAAACGCTGTGTGAACTTCTGATATGTTCCAGATGATCCAGTGCGTGGAAAAGTTTTCCCTGTACTGTATCTGCGATATTTCTGTTTGGAGCAAGTGACCAGTTGAATTCTCCTCTGTGAAGATAGCGGGAATCAACTGCCTTGTCAGGATCATCTTTATAAGAATAGTCGTTTACCTGACCAATCTCATCTCCGCTGTAGATTACAGGGATACCTGACTGGGAAAGCATAAATGCATGAAGTGTGATGTCATAGCGCACACTTCTGTCAACACCAACTACATTTCCTTCAAAACCATATTTCTCAATGCCGCACAGAGATGCGGTAGTACCGCAAAGTCTTGCATCACCCAGACGCGGGTCATCATTGTAAAGTTCACCGCGGCCAAATGTATCCGGATATTTGCCTGTAAAGAAATCATTCAGGAATTTCTTATGAGAAACCTCATCGATTGAGAAATTCTTCAGGAAATCATAATCCAGTCCCCAGCCAATATCATCGTGGCAACGCAGATAATTCTGGAAGATGTACTCTTTTGGAAGAGATCCCAGAATATCCAGCTGTCTGCGGAGCAGAGATACATCTTTGGTTGCAACTGTGTGCCAGGTGCTTGCCATAGTAGTAACGTTATACAGGATATGGCATTCTGGCTTTTCAAGTGTACCGAAATATGGAACAACTTTTTCAGGAGCCATGACAACCTCTCCGAGAAGAAGGACTCCCGGGCACACGATCTCGCAGATCATACGCATCATACGTACGATTGTGTGAACCTGTGGCAGGTTGCGGCAGTTTGTTCCAAGCTGCTTCCAGATATAAGGAACTGCATCGAGACGTACGATGTCAACACCCTGGTTTGCCAGATATAACATATTGTAGACCATTTCGTTAAACACAACAGGATTTCTGTAGTTTAAATCCCACTGGTATGGATAGAAAGTAGTCATGACATGCTTGTGAAGGTCATCCAGCCATGTAAAGTTGCCCGGTGCGGTAGTTGGGAATACCTGTGGACAGGTCTTCTCATAGAGAGCAGGAACATCGTAGGTATCAAAGAAGAAATAACGGTCCTGGTATTCTTTTTCACCTGCGCGAGCCCGTTTTGCCCACTCATGCTCTTCGGAAGTATGGTTCATAACGAAATCAAGGCAGATGTTGATGCCGCGTTCATGGCATTTGGAGGTAAGCTCTGAAAAGTCCTCCATAGTACCAAGCTCAGGCTGCACTGTGCGGAAGTCAGCTACTGCGTAACCACCGTCACTTTTTCCTTTCGGAGATGCGAGCAGAGGCATCAGATGAAGATAATTGACATTGCATTCTTCCACATAATCCAGATGTTCCTCCAGACCTTTTAAAGTATGTGCAAAATTGTTTACATACATCATCATGCCTACAAGGTCATTGCGTTTATACCAGTCCGGATCAGCCTCACGCTTTTTATCAGATGCCTTTAATGCTGAATTTCTGCTGTTATAGAAAGCTTCCATATTAGAAGTAAGATCATGCAGATAGGTCATGACATCATCATGGTCCTGATATAATTCGCAATATAACCATTTCAGCTCATCATAATGTTTCTGAAAACGTTCATTATATAAAGTAAGATCAACAGGAACGTCCAGTTTAACAGGTTCCACTTTAGAAGTCTCGACCTTAACAGGTTCTACTTTGGAAGTTTCGACCTTAACAGGTTCTACTTTAGAAGTCTCGACCTTAACAGGTTCTACTTTAGAAGTCTCGACCTTAACAGGTTCTACTTTAGAAGTCTCGACCTTAACAGGTTCTACTTTGGAAGTCTCGACCTTAACAGGTTCTACTTTAGAAGTTTCAACTCTGACAGGCTCAGTTTTGGAAGTAGTCACTTGTAAAATTTCTGATTCCTGCTTTCTGATTGTTGATGAAGAACGTTTCTTCTGGAGTCTTTTTTTAGCCATAATATTCCTCCCTGGTTTATGAAAAATACAGTAACCGGGCAGTGTCGGGACATATAAAACATAAATATGGAGACACCGGACAGTTACGAATATATACAGAAAGCTGCAATTTCCATATCTGCTGTCAGTTTTTTATCATGATCAGCTATGATGCAGATCAGAGAAACAGTATTTGGAGCAGTTTGGAAATTGGGCTTCTGAAATCATATGTAATATTATATTATAGGAACTGCCATATAGGCAAGTACTGACACGTTTTACAGAGAAATAAATTCCGGTTTACGGTCTTTGAAGATTGTATAGTAACGAAAACCACAGGCTTCCAGTACACTGGCAGCTTTATCAAATGCACAGGCGATTTTATCCGGAGTATGCGCATCTGCTCCGATGGTGATGATCTCTCCGCCAAGTTCTCTATAGCGCCTTATTACGGCAGTACATGGATTGGGTTCTCCAAGACCATAATGATATCCGCCGGTATTAAGTTCGATGCCTTTTCCCATGGAAATCAGTTTCTTCAGAATCTCATCCAGAATATCTTTATACCGTCCGTAAGAATATTCCCGGTTCCTGTTAGGACCATAACGGACAACATAATCAATATGTCCGTAAACGTCAAATCCGTCATATGCGGAAATGTTTTCAAGAATGGATTCAAAGTATTCCATATAACATAAAAATTCCTTACGTCCTTCAAAAAATTCCGGGTAATAAGGATCATACCCATGGACAAGATGGGATGAACCGATAACGAAATCAAAAGGTGTCTGAGAGAGAAGTGAGTCAAAATATTCTCCCAGATGCATCTGCAGTCCTAGTTCAATTCCGAAACGTACCTGAATTTTATCCTTATATATATCTGAAAGTTCAGCCAGCTTTTCTTTGTAAGCCGGAATATTCAGAGAAAAATCCAGATTGTCCGGAGTAACAGGGTAATCCGGATCCAGATGCTCCGTAAAAGTAATTCCCTGTAGTCCCGTTTCAACAGCGCGATGGATCATAACTTCCATAGGCGTATCCGAGTCAGCAGAAAAAGAAGAGTGCATATGACAATCCCACAATATTTGTCTGTCCATAATTTCAGTCCTTTCTTCTGTAAAAACAGTACTGTTATATTTGCGTGTGATATATTATAAATGAATACTGTGTCCTCTTAAATGGATATATCTGCACCTGAAATATCACAATTACAGGCCCGGATCAGTGTATTCATAAAGCACTGTATACACAGTATAACATATAATTTACATTTTTTACTTAATTTTTATCTGTTTTTTGGAAAATGGTCTTGAATTTTTGTTTAGAATTATGTACAATACATTACAGGTTGATGATTCTTTAACAAACAAAGGATTACCATAATTAACCACTTAATTCATAGGAGGAATTTTATCATGGCAGTAAAAGTTGCAATTAATGGTTTTGGACGTATTGGACGTCTTGCATTCCGTCAGATGTTTGGAGCAGAAGGATTTGAAATCGTAGCAATCAACGATTTAACATCTCCTAAAATGCTTGCTCACTTATTAAAATATGATTCAACACAGGGAAAATATGCTCTTGCAGATACAGTAACAGCAGGAGAAGATTCCATCACAGTTGACGGAAAAGAAATCAAAATTTACGCAAAAGCTAACGCTGCTGAACTTCCATGGGGAGAAATCGGTGTAGACGTAGTTCTTGAGTGTACAGGATTCTATACATCCAAAGACAAAGCTCAGGCTCATATCGATGCAGGTGCTAAACACGTTATCATTTCCGCTCCGGCTGGAAACGATCTTAAGACAATCGTTTACAATGTAAACCATGAAACTCTTACAAAAGAAGATCACATCATCTCCGCAGCTTCCTGTACAACAAACTGCTTAGCTCCAATGGCTAAAGCATTAAATGATCTTGCTGCAATCAAATCCGGTATCATGTGCACAATCCACGCTTACACAGGTGATCAGATGACACTTGACGGACCACAGAGAAAAGGTGATTTAAGAAGATCTCGTGCAGCTGCAGTTAACATCGTTCCTAACAGCACAGGTGCTGCTAAAGCTATCGGTCTTGTTATTCCGGAACTGAACGGTAAACTTATCGGATCTGCTCAGCGTGTTCCTACCCCAACAGGTTCTACAACAATCTTAACAGCAGTTGTTGAAGGAAACGTAACAAAAGAACAGATCAACGCAGCTATGAAAGCAGCTTCTAATGAATCCTTCGGATACAACGAAGATGAAATCGTATCCAGCGATATCGTTGGTATGAGATTTGGTTCTCTGTTCGATGCTACTCAGACAATGGTTCTTCCACTTGAGAATGGCACAACAGAAGTACAGGTAGTTTCCTGGTATGACAACGAGAACTCCTACACAAGCCAGATGGTTCGTACAATCAAACACTTTGGTAAATTACTGAACGCTTAATTTTCAGTAAGTGTAAAGGAATAGACTCCAACGAAGGGTCCGGTCTGATTTGGACCGGACCCTTTTCGCGTGGTCTGGAATGACAGCAGGAAATCAATAAGTTACTGTTTACAGATATGCAGTAACTGTTAAAGAATATTATTAAGGAGGCACCACAAATGCTGAATAAAAAATCTGTTGATGATATCAATGTAAAAGGCAAAAAAGTTCTTGTAAGATGTGACTTCAATGTTCCTCTTCAGGATGGAAAGATCACAGATGAGAACCGTCTGGTTGCAGCTCTTCCTACAATCAAGAAGCTGATCGCTGACGGCGGAAAGGTTATTCTCTGCTCCCACCTTGGAAAACCGAAGGGAGAGCCGAAACCGGAATTATCTCTTGCACCGGTTGCAAAACGTCTTTCCGAATTATTAGGACAGGAAGTTAAGTTTGCAGCAGATCCTGAAGTAGTAGGACCTAACGCAAAAGCAGCAGTAGCTGAGATGAAAGACGGAGATGTTATCTTACTTGAGAACACACGTTATCGCGCAGAAGAAACAAAGAACGGAGACGAATTCAGCAAAGAACTTGCTTCTCTTTGTGATGTATTTGTTAATGATGCATTTGGTACAGCTCACAGAGCACACTGCTCTAATGTTGGTGTGACCAAATATGTTGATACAGCAGTTGTTGGTTACTTAATGCAGAAGGAAATCGATTTCCTTGGAAATGCAGTGAACAATCCTGAGAGACCGTTTGTTGCTATCCTTGGCGGAGCTAAGGTTTCCAGCAAGATTTCTGTAATCAATAACCTTCTTGATAAAGTAGATACTCTTATCATTGGTGGTGGTATGTCTTACACATTCTCAAAAGCTATGGGTGGACATATCGGAACATCTCTTTGTGAGGATGATTATCTTCAGTATGCATTGGACATGATGAAGAAAGCAGAAGAAAAAGGCGTAAAACTTCTTCTTCCTGTAGATAACAGAATTGGTGACAGCTTCTCCAATGACTGCAATATTCAGGTTGTAAAACGTGGCGAGATTCCGGACGGATGGGAAGGAATGGATATCGGACCGGAAACAGAGAAGCTTTTTGCTGATGCTGTAAAAGATGCTAAGACAGTTGTATGGAACGGACCGATGGGCTGCTTCGAAATGCCAAACTTCGCTCATGGTACAGAAGCTGTTGCAAAAGCACTTGCTGAAACAGATGCCACAACTATTATCGGTGGTGGTGATTCTGCAGCTGCAGTTAACATCCTTGGTTATGGCGACAAGATGACACACATCTCCACAGGTGGCGGTGCATCTCTTGAATTCCTGGAAGGAAAAGAACTCCCGGGTGTTGCAGCAGCAAACGATAAATAAGAATATAATAACATCCCACAGGGATACTAAGGAGATAAATCATCATGGCAAGAAAGAAAATTATCGCTGGTAACTGGAAAATGAACATGACACCAAGCGAAGCCGTTAAATTAGTAGAAACATTAAAACCATTAGTAGTTAACGATGAAGTAGACGTAGTATTCTGCGTACCTGCAATCGATATCATCCCGGTTGTAGAAGCTGCTAAGGGAACAAACATCCAGGTTGGTGCTGAGAACATGTACTTTGAAGAGAAAGGTGCATACACAGGAGAAATCTCCCCTGCAATGCTCGTAGATGCCGGAGTTAAATATGTTGTTCTTGGACATTCCGAAAGAAGAGAATACTTCGGAGAAACAAACGAAGATGTTAACAAGAAAGTTCTCAAAGCTTTCGAACATGGAATTACACCTATCATGTGCTGTGGCGAAACTCTTACTCAGAGAGAACAGGGCGTGACAATGGATTTCATCCGTCAGCAGGTTAAAGTTGGATTCCAGGGTGTTACAGCAGATCAGGCTAAGACAGCAGTTATCGCTTACGAGCCAATCTGGGCAATCGGAACAGGTAAAACAGCTACAACTGAGCAGGCTCAGGAAGTATGCGCAGGTATTCGTGCATGCATCGCTGAAATCTATGATGAAGCAACAGCAGAAGCAATCCGTATCCAGTATGGCGGATCTGTAAATCCTGCAACAGCACCTGACTTATTCGTTCAGAACGATATCGATGGCGGCCTTGTAGGTGGTGCTTCTCTGAAAGCTGATTTCGGAAAGATCGTAAACTACAAATAAGAATAAAAAACTGATTATAAGCAGATAATCTTTGTGTCCAAACGAGAAATAATATAATGCCCCTGAATACAGGAAAATTGGTAATTTTACTGATTGGATTGTATTCAGGGGATTGTTATAGTTGAAGCAGGTAAGTTACCTGCTTTAATTGCTGTTGCGAATATTTGTTTGGCTATGTCAGACACATAGTATCTTATGAAATTAATATGTATAAAGAAAAAGACAGCTTCATTACTGAAACTGTCTTTTTTATCTGGTGTAAAAATCTGCTGTAAGCTGTTTCTTTTGTACTTTGGGTAAATCTCTTTTGCACGAAAGGAATGCCTCGATACTTTTGTATTTTGACTATTTATCAGGTGTATTTAGTTCATGTATTTTATCTTTTGTATTTTGGAGTATTTCTGAGTTTTTATCCTTGGTGATATAAATTTTTTTCTCTTTGGCAATTCGATGATTTTCTCTTTTGTATGTACAAACTATATCATATTTTTCTACATTCGTCTACAAGTTTCAACAGAAATCAGTCAAAAACATTTCGACAGAATCCCTGCTTTTTCGACATTCGGAGAGGAAATTGACAGATAAATAAAGATTGTCTGATTGCGGGAATCCATTTTCGCTGATATAATGTAAAAAATGTGTAATTATAGAAAGCAGGTTAATATTTTATGGAAGAAAAAGTAACAAAATGTAGTGTATCAAAGAAATGCGGAAGCTGCCAGTATCAGGGTGTTCCTTATAAAGAACAGCTTGCCGCCAAGCAGAAAAGGATGAAGAAGCTTCTTGGAAAGTTTGCAAATGTAAAACCAATCATTGGAATGGATGATCCCTTTTATTATAGAAATAAAGTTCATGCAGTATTTGACAGGGATAAAAAAGGTAATATTATCTGTGGAACCTACGAAGCGAAAACACATAAGGTTGTTCCGATAGAAGAGTGCATGATCGAGGATAAGATCAGTCAGGAAATCATCCGTACAATTCGGGATATGCTGAAATCTTTTAGAATCAAAACATATGATGAGGACACAGGATATGGACTTTTGCGCCATGTGCTGGTGAGAAGAGGGTTTTCCACAGATGAGATCATGGTGGTTCTTGTGATTGGTTCCCCGATCTTTCCTTCAAAAAATAATTTTGTGAAAGCTCTGAGAAAGAAATACCCACAGATTACAACAGTTGTGCTTAACGTCAATGATAAGAAGACCAGTATGGTACTGGGTGAGCGTGATATCGTCATTTATGGAAAAGGATATATCCGGGATACGCTCTGCGGATGTACATTCCGCATTTCTCCGCAGTCTTTTTATCAGGTAAATCCTGTACAGACAGAAATTCTGTATAAGACAGCAATTGAATATGCGGGGCTTGGACGAAAAGAAACAGTGATAGATGCATACTGCGGAATAGGAACAATCGGACTTGTAGCTGCAAAGCGGGCAAAGAATGTCATTGGTGTGGAATTAAATCCGGATGCAGTCCGCGATGCCAGAATCAATGCAAAGGAAAATAAGATTACAAATGCACGTTTCTATCAGGGAGATGCAGGAGAATTTATGGAAAATATGGCAGAAAACGGAGAACATGCAGATGTTGTGTTTATGGATCCACCCCGTACAGGCAGTGATAAAAAGTTTATGTCCTCTGTTATCAAACTGAATCCATCAAGAATCGTATATATCTCCTGTGGACCGGAAACACTGGCAAGAGATCTGGAGTATTTGACAAAACATGGCTATGATGTGAGAAAAATACAGCCGGTAGATATGTTCAGTTTTACAGACCATTGTGAAAATATTTGTCTTTTGACGAAAAAATTTGAGAAACAGACGAAAAATCAAAACGAATACAAATACTAAAAGAATATAAATACCAAAAGAAAAGGAAGGTTTCATGGAAATAAGAAAAGCATCAGTGCAAGATCTTGGGCAGATCATGCAAGTTTATGATAAAGCCCGCAAATTTATGAGAGAAAATGGCAATGCAGAACAGTGGGGTGAAGATTACCCCTCAGCAGAACTGATAGAGCATGATATTGATAAAATGTATCTGTGCATGTCAGAAGGGCGGATTGCCTGTGTTTTCTATTATGCGGCGGAAGAAGATGAAGATTATAAAGAAATTAATGGAAAATGGCTGAATGAAGAACCCTATGGAGTAGTTCACAGGGTAGCGTCCACAGGAATAGTAAGAGGAGCCGCATCATTCTGTCTGGACTGGGCCTATGCTCAGACACAGAATCTCCGTATGGATACATACAGCGATAACATCCCCATGCAGAAACTTCTGGAAAAATGCGGATTTCAGTACTGTGGTTCATTTGAACGTCTGGGAATGGATAAATGGATGGCATACCAGAAAATATAATAAACAAGTCCCTATCTGTTTCAACTGTAAGAGACAGATGGGGACTTTAAGGTTATTGATTGCTGTAGTTAGAGGTATCCATCAGAAGAAATCCGGTCTTTTACAGATTCTCAACAATCTGGCGTGCTACATATACACCGCTTGCAGAAGCATGGGACAGGGAATGGGTTACACCGCTTCCGTCTCCAATGATATACAGGCCTTTGTATCTGCTTTCCAGATTTTCATCAATATCAACTTCCATATTATAGAACTTAACCTCCACACCATAGAGGAGGGTGTCGTCATTAGCTGTCCCGGGAGCGATTTTATCCAGAGCATAAATCATTTCAATGATTCCGTCAAGGATACGTTTCGGGAGAACAAGACTCAGATCACCGGGAGTAGCTGCGAGAGTAGGTCGTACCATACCTTCTTCGATACGTGCAACCGTACTCCTTCTTCCGCGCACCAGATCGCCGAAACGCTGTACGATCACACCGCCGCCCAGCATATTGGAAAGACGGGCAATGCTTTCGCCATATCCATTACTGTCTTTAAATGGCTCAGAGAAATGTTTGGCTACCAACAGTGCGAAGTTTGTATTTTCTGTCTGTTTGGACGGATCTTCATAGCTGTGGCCATTTGCTGTGACAATGCCGTTTGTATTTTCGTTTACAACGATGCCATAAGGATTCATACAGAAAGTCCTCACATTATCTTCGAATTTTTCTGTTCTGTAGACAATCTTACTCTCATACAGTTCGTCTGTCAGGTGTGAGAAGATAACAGCAGGAAGTTCTACACGTACACCCAGGTCTACCCGGTTTGATTTGGTTGGGATATCAAGTTCTTTACAGATCTGTTCCATCCATTTGCTTCCGCTTCTGCCTACGGATACAATGCATTTGTTGCAGTCAGTGGTATCATTCTTTGTGATGATACGGTATCTGTCTTCAAGTACTTCCAGACGTTCTACAGGAGTGTTGAAATGAAAATCAACATGCTCTTTTAATTTTGCATATAAGTTCTCAAGAACCACATAGTTAATGTCTGTTCCCAGATGACGTACGGAAGCATCCAGAAGCTTTAATTTGTTCTGCATACAAAGTTTTTTGAATTTGGTTCCGGCTGTAGAATACATTTTTGTGTCCTGTCCGCCGTAGGCAACATTGATCTCATCTACGTAACGCATCAGGTCAAGAGCGTCTTTCTTTCCAATATGTTCATAAAGTGTTCCGCCGAAATCATTTGTGATATTGTATTTGCCGTCAGAGAAAGCACCGGCACCGCCAAAGCCGCTCATAATGGCACAGGTTTTACATTTGATACAGGTTTTTACTTTGTCACCATCAATTGGGCAATGTCTTTTACTGAGAGGATTTCCAGCCTCAAAAACAGCAATCTTTAAATCGTTATTTTGTTTCATCAGTTCATAGGCAGAGAAAATACCGCCAGGTCCTGCGCCGATGATCACTACATCATATTTCATATATACTACGATCCTTTCAGGTAAAAATATTTTGTAAATCTGCAGCAAGTCTCCTGAACGCACTATTTAACTGATAAATTGCGAAGCGGATGATATTATGCGCCTGAAGAGAATGCCATAGATAAGTCTGCGTTACTGAGAACGAAGGAGACAGTAATAAGTATATCATAAATAAATGAAAAAATCTTATGTTTTTGTGAATGGACTTATAGGATAACATTATAAATAATGTTTTAACCGAATCAGGTAAGTCCCCTGTGGAGATTGCGAATATCCGCCTGACTTTCTGCAGGATATGATAAGCAAAATATATTATAGATATGAGAAGATATCAGGTTAGGGGTAAAATACCTTTTTCCCGAACATAAAAAGAACAAATAGTTCTACGAAAGGACACAACTACATCATATTGATGCTGAACCCGAAAAAATTATTTTTCCTCAGGTTCAGCATTATCCGGAATGTGTTCTACAATATCACCGAAATCGCAGTCAAGGATTGAACATAAGATATCAAGACTGCGGATTTCCACATTTTCATTATGACGGAGTTTATCCAGAAAAGAAGTGCTTATGCCATAGTGAGTGTACAGGGCATACTGGCTGATTTTCCGCTCCTTCATAGTCTTCCATAATTTTCTATAGCTTATCATATGTAATAACCGTCCGATTTGTTCTTGATTCATATTTATTATCGGGTTAAAATAGGTCTTGTAACAGTGTCTTTATAAAGACACTATTGAGAAGGAAAGTGATATAATGAAGACGATCAGAAAGATAATGGAAGGCGTGGCCGCAGCCTGCATATCAGTGGCAATGTATTACTGCTTCCTGAGTGGAGCCCCTGCCGGGGGAACAGAGAGAACTGTTTATATGATCCTGGATGGAATATTCTGTATTTCTGCCTGGGTGGCAGGAGTGGGGATATTATGGTATGTGAGATGGCTTCGCAGACGGAACAAAGAACTTGAAAATATGATAAAGATTTTGCTTAAAAATGCAGACAAACTTGACAAATAGGAAATTCTGCCATACTATAAAAACCAACGAAAACGAAAGGGGAATCCTGCAAAATGAATGAAAATGTCATCAAAGCCGCACTGTTAGGATTTGGAACAGTAGGAACAGGTGTATATAAGGTACTGAAGAATCAGGAAAAGGAAATGTCGGCCAAGATTGGCTGTAAAATTGAGATAAAGAAAATCCTTGTGAGAAATATAGAGAAGGCAGCGGCGAAGATAGAAGACGCCTCTTTGCTCACCAGCCAGTGGGATGAGATTATAAATGATCCGGAGATTGAGATTGTGATTGAACTGATGGGTGGGATTAATCCTGCAAAAGAGTATATCCTTTCTGCATTAAAAGCCGGTAAGCATGTAGTCTCTGCAAACAAGGATCTGATCGCAGTACATGGTCATGAGCTTCTGGATGCGGCACATGAGAGTAAAGTGGATTTTCTGTTTGAAGCAGCAGTAGCAGGTGGTATTCCGATCATCAGACCATTGAAACAGTGTCTGGCAGGAAATCACATGACAGAAGTTATGGGTATTGTAAACGGAACCACAAACTTTATTCTGACAAAGATGACTCAGGAAGGCATGGAGTTTAAGGATGCCCTGGCACTTGCAACAGAACTTGGATATGCGGAGGCTGATCCGACTGCTGATATCGAAGGTCTGGATGCAGGACGTAAGGTAGCGATCCTTGCATCTGTGGCATTTAACTCACGTGTGGTATTTAACGATGTATATACAGAGGGAATTGCCAAGATCACATCAAAAGATATTCATTATGCGAAAGAAATGGGACGTGATATCAAGCTTCTGGGTGTTGCAAGAAACGAAGCAGACGGAATTGAAGCATATGTGTGCCCGATGCTGATTCCCAGTTCCCATCCGCTTGCAACTGTAAATGATTCCTATAATGCAGTATTTGTCCATGGAGATGCAGTGGAGGATGCCATGTTCTTCGGAAGAGGAGCAGGAGAACTTCCTACAGCCAGTGCAGTTGTGGGTGATGTATTTGATATTGTGAGAAATATTCTTGCAGGATGCTGCGGCAGAATCGGATGTACCTGTTACAAGAATATCCCTGTTAAGAAAATGGAAGATACACATAACCGTTATTTCCTCCGTCTCAAAGTAGAGGATCGCTGCGGTGTTCTTGCCGAGATGACTGCTATTTTTGCCAAATATCAGGTCAGTGTTGCACAGATTATCCAGAAAGATACCAAGGTGGAAGGTTGTGCGGAAGTAGTTGTGATCACTGAGAAGGTAAGAGAAGGTGATTTTAGAACTGCCATCGAAGAACTGAGAAACAGGGATTCCGTAAGAAAGATTTCAACGATCATTCGTGTATATGGAAAATAAGTTACTGTTCTTTTCATATATATAGTAATGAAAATGGTTACTGTTCACACACCACTATTCCGCGAGGTGTTTTGGCATGAATATGCCAAAATCCCGAGACATACAAGCCAAAATTCCATTGCCGTAGGCAATTTGGAATGAATTTTGGCAACGTTACTGAGAACGGAGTGAACAGTAACTGAAAATGAAACAGATACAAAAAAAGAATTGAAAAATCCTGAGATTTTGATACTATATAAGAGATGTCAGATATAAAAGTTTTATTGTGCAGAGATGATCAGTTTTCTGCTCCTGATATCAGCAAAACAGTTATCAATTATGAATAAACATAAAAGGAGAACATTATGAGCAAAAAACCAACCGTATTAATGATTCTTGATGGATATGGTCTGAATGACAAAAAGGAAGGAAACGCTGTATATCTGGCTAAAACACCGGTTATGGACAAGCTGATGGCAGAATATCCATTTGTAAAAGGAAACGCAAGCGGACTGGCAGTAGGTCTTCCGGACGGACAGATGGGTAATTCTGAAGTAGGACATATGAATATGGGCGCAGGCCGTATCGTATATCAGGAACTTACCAGAATCACAAAAGAAATCCAGGACGGTGATTTCTTTAAGAATGAAGCTCTTCTTGCAGCAATGAAGAACGCAAAAGAGAATAACTCTGCAGTACATTTCATGGGACTTCTTTCTGATGGTGGTGTGCACAGTCATAATACACATCTTTATGGATTACTTGAGATGGCTAAGAGAGAGGGCGTTGAGAAGGTTTACGTACATTGTTTCCTTGACGGTCGTGACACACCTCCTGCATCAGGTAAAGAGTTTGTAGAGGCTCTTGAAGCAGAGATGAAGAAGATCGGTGTAGGTGAGATTGCTACTGTTTCCGGACGTTACTATGCGATGGATCGTGATAACCGCTGGGATCGTGTAGAACTTGCATACAATGCTCTTACAACAGGAGAAGGCGTAAAGGGAACAGATGCACCGGCAGCAGTTCAGGCTTCTTATGACAATGATAAGACAGACGAGTTTGTTCTTCCTACAGTTATCGAGAAAGACGGACAGCCGACAGGTGTTATATCTGATAAAGATTCTGTTGTATTCTTTAATTTCCGTCCTGACCGCGCTCGTGAGATCACAAGAGCATTCTGCGATGATGATTTCCAGGGATTTGAAAGAAAAGCAAGACCACAGGTTACTTTCGTATGCTTCACAGATTACGATGATACCATTCAGAATAAACAGGTTGCATTCCACAAGGTTCAGCTTCACAATACATTTGGTGAGTATCTTGCAGCACACAATATGACTCAGGCGCGTATTGCTGAAACAGAGAAATATGCACATGTTACATTCTTCTTCAACGGCGGTGTGGAAGAGCCGAACAAAGGAGAAGACAGAATTCTGGTTAAATCTCCGAAGGTTGCAACCTACGATCTTCAGCCGGAAATGAGTGCACCTCAGGTTTGCGAGAAACTGGTAGATGCGATTAAATCTGACAAATATGATGTGATCGTGATCAACTTTGCAAACCCGGATATGGTTGGACATACAGGCGTACAGGAAGCTGCCATCAAAGCAGTGGAAACTGTTGATGAATGTGTTGGCAAAGCAGTAGAGGCTCTTAAGGAAGTGGACGGACAGATGTTTATCTGTGCTGACCATGGAAATGCAGAACAGCTGATCGACTATGAGACAGGTGCTCCGTGGACTGCACATACAACAAATCCTGTACCATTTATTCTTGTAAATGCAGATCCGAAATATACACTGCGCGAGAACGGATGTCTTGCAGATATCGTTCCTACACTGATCCAGCTTATGGGAATGGAACAGCCTGCGGAAATGACAGGAAAATCACTTCTTGTAGAGAAATAATATAATACAAAAACTGTGAGAACTACTTTGCAGACATCAGCAGTTCGTGATATTGACGAAACCCTCTGACACAAATCAGAGGGTTTTTTGTTTGTTTTTGGTGATTATGTAGAAAATCATGGAATTAAAAAACACATCTTGAAATGGAAAATTTTTTCAACTATAATCGCTCTGATATCTGATAAAACAGATATCGAAAACAGCAAATAAAGAGGATTAAAAAAGGATTGGGAGGGTTTATTGGAATGCAGACAGACATGACAGTTGGGAAACCAATGAAGATGATACTTGACTTTACGATACCTGTATTTATAGGTAATGTATTCCAGCAGTTTTATAACATGGCAGATGCCATAATCGTAGGAAAATTTGTAGGAACAAAAGGGCTGGCAGCGGTTGGTTCAACAGGAACGATCATGTTTCTGATCATAGGTTTTCTTATGGGACTGACAGCCGGTTTTACAGTTCTGACCTCACAGAAATTCGGTGCAGGAAAGATGGATGAGATGCGCCAGTCAGTGGGAAATGCGGCGATACTTTCAATTATCATTTCGGTTATAATGACGGCTGTCAGTATGGTGGGGATGCACTCGCTTCTGACATTAATGCATACACCGGAGGATATTTTTCAGGATGCATATACCTACATTATGATCATATGCGGAGGTATTTTTGCACAGGTATTATATAATATCCTGGCCAGTATTCTGAGAGCACTGGGAAACAGTAAGACACCCTTGTATTTCCTGATTCTGGCGGCACTTTTGAATATAGTACTTGACCTGACGTTTATTATTGTTTTCCATATGGGAGTCGCCGGGGCTGCCTGGGCAACGATTACAGCACAGGGAGTATCCGGAATGCTTTGCCTGATTTATATCATAAAATGCGTACCGGAATTGAGACTGAAGGCAGATGACTGGAGATTTCGTTCAGAGATTGCCAAAAAAGAAATTCTTGTGGGCATTCCCATGGGACTGCAGTATTCCATCACTGCGATCGGAACCATGATGGTACAGTCTGCACTGAATATTCTTGGTTCCTATGCAGTAGCGGCATTTACGGCAGGAAATAAGATTGAGAATATTTTTACCCAGGCATATGTTGCAATCGGAACAACAATGGCAACATATAATGCACAGAATATAGGAGCGCGTAAACTGGACAGGGTCAGACAGGGATTTAATAGTGCGCATATTATAGGAATTACCTATGCCATTGTTACAGGTGTGATTATTTTCTTCTTTGGCAAATATCTGTCTTATCTGTTTATTTCAGATAATGCCGCAGAAGTCATCCCTATGGTTGATACTTATGTGAAATGCGTGGCAGTATTTTTCATACCACTTCACTTTGTCAATGCACTCAGGAATGGTATCCAGGGCATGGGATACGGACTGCTTCCCATGCTTGCCGGTGTTGCAGAACTGGCAGGACGTGGAATCACTGCTATGGCCGCGGCGGCTCATAAGAGTTACTTTGGAGCATGTATGGCCAGTCCGATGGCATGGGTGCTTGCCGGAGGACTTTTGATTGTCATGTATTTCTATGTGATGAAGGATATGAAACGCAGACTTGGCCTGTAAAAATAAGAAAAATCACAAGGGATTTGCCAAAGAAAACATTTTTCGGGGATATTACCTGCAAACAGTAATAAAAAATGAGAAAAAGGTGAATAGTAGGTGCAAATTGGAAGAATTATGTTATAATGAAACATGCAGCGCAGGTTTATGTGATCAGTACATAAATTCTGTGTATTGTGAAGCGTATTATTAAGAATTATAGCAAGCCTCTTAATTAACCGAATCAACAGTAATATGATTCAGAAGTAATAGGCTTCAGGAAAAATGAACGGTAACATTTATGTTGAGGAGAAAATAGATGGGCAACAAAGAGGAAAAAAACAACACAGTCCCAAATGGCAGTATGGAAATAACTGGCAGACGCCATAAATCCGCAAGACCGGGGAGAATTTCGTATGTACCGATCAGTGATGAAGATCTTGCACCTTATGAACCGCCTGTTCGCAAGAAGCATAAAGGATTAAAAATTACAGGAATCGCAGTGGCAATGGTTATTGTAAGTGCCGGAGCCGCATATGCAGGTATGTCATATTATTATTCGGATAAATTCTTTGAAGGAACATCGATCAATGGCATTGACTGTTCAGGTAAAACTGCTTATGAGGCAGAACAGAAGATTGCGAAGACAGTAGAGAATTATTCCATAGAGGTTGATTCCAGAAATCTGGATCCGCAGACGATCAGCGGAGATCAGATCGGCTATAGTTATGTTTCTGATGGAAGTGTTCTGAAACTTCTGAAAGATCAGAAACCTTATGAATGGATCAGAGGTTTTTTTGAAAAGAAGAGCTATACAGCCGCTGAGAACACGACTTACGATAAAGAAAAGCTGAAAAAACAGGTGAAGGCACTTAACTGTGCACAGAAAGAGAATCAGGTAGCTCCTGAGAATGCATATGTCGCATATGGAGATTCGCAGTTTGAGATTGTTCCGGAGACAGAGGGAAGTAAGCTGGATTTGAAAAATGCTTATAACGTGCTTTCGGAAGCTGTTTCGGGAAATAAAACTTCGGTTGATTTCGACAGTGAGCCGGACGTGTATGTAAAAGCAGATATCACCAGCGACAATCCGGATCTGCAGGCGTCTCTTAATGCATGTAACAATTTCACAAAAGCAAGCATTACGTATACTTTTGGAGATGAAACGGAAACCCTGGATGGAAATACGATCAAGGACTGGCTGAATTTTGATGAAAAAGGACAGCTGATCATGGATGATACATCTTTCAGACAGCACATCGCAGATTATGTGGCGCAGCTTGCAGCGGCCCATGATACGGTGGGAACTGAAAGAGAGTTCCAGACAACAAGTGGGAGAACTGTCAGTGTATACGGTTCTGCATATGGATGGCAGATAGACCAGGCTTCAGAGGTTGCACAGCTGACACAGGAAATCCAGTCAGGGACACAGACAACCAGAGAGCCGGTTTATTCTATGACAGCCAATGCACATGGTTACAATGATATAGGAAATACTTATATTGAAGTGGATCTGTCCGAACAGCATATGTATTTCTACCAGAACGGAGAAGATATCTTTGAGTCAGATATTGTTTCCGGTGATATGAGATATTCTGACCGTCAGACTCCGGCCGGTATTTATACGATTTATTATAAGAAGAGCCCGGATGTGCTCAGAGGTAAACAGCTGGCAAACGGTAAATACGAATATGAACAGCCGGTAACGTACTGGATGCCGTTTAATGGCGGTATTGGTTTCCACGATGCAAACTGGCAGCCATACTTTGGTGGAGATCGTTTCATGGAAGGCGGTTCGCATGGATGTATCAATATGCCGCCGGAGAAAGCAGCAGAACTTTATAATATTATTGACTGCAATATTCCAATCGTATGTTTCTATTAATATTGATCAGGAATTACTTTTCTGTAATCTTTTAATTGGAGGTATTGAACAGTTCTCTGAAAAATAAAAACAGGTATGGATATTCCGGGATCATTGTATACGAAACAATAGTCCCGGATTTCTATAAAAAGAAAAAAGGTTCTGTATGGTAAAATGCAGAAAGAAAGGGGAAGGTTATGAATTTTGATTCTTTAAACATCATACTGACAATTGCCGCTTTCATAGTAGGAATAATGCTTCTGACAGGACATGGGGATATTTTCCTGAAAGGTGGAAACTCGGACATCAGTAAGAAGCTTTATGATGAAGAGAAGATGGCAAAAGCAAGTGGAGTTGCGCTTATTTTGATTGGCGTTGTTTCTGCTATAGATCTTTTTACTACAGCACTGGCCTTTAAAATAGCTTACATAGCAGCACTTCTGATCATTATTGTCGGGCTTGTGTGTTATTTGAGATTAAAATGTAAAAAATAATGAATAAGGCAAGAAGGATCGAGATACGGTAAAATGTGTACGGTCCTTTTTATTTTTATGTATTAGCGTTTTTTCCTGTTTTGTGATAAAATGACATACAGGCCAAAATCCAATTGCCACAGGTAATCTGAAATGAATTTTGGCGGCGTTACTGAGAATGGAGTGAACAGTAAATAAACGAGGAAAAGATAAATTATGGTACTTGAAGAGATTGTGCAGCCTCTGGTAAAATGGTACAGGGATAATAAGAGGATTCTTCCATGGAGAGATAAGGACAATGCTTATTATACATGGGTGTCGGAGATTATGCTGCAGCAAACCAGAGTGGAGGCAGTGAAACCCTATTTTCAGAGATTTATCACAGAACTCCCGGATATTCAGTCACTGGCGGAATGTCCTGAAGAGAAACTTCTGAAGTTATGGGAGGGACTGGGATATTATAACCGCGTTCGGAACATGCAGGAAGCGGCGAAAACTGTAAAAGATGAATATAATGGCAGACTGCCTGAAGATTATCAGGCACTTTTGTCGTTAAAGGGAATAGGAAGTTATACAGCCGGTGCCATTGCATCGATCGCATATGGGGAAAAGGTTCCGGCTGTAGACGGGAATGTACTGCGTGTGATTTCCAGAATTACAGAGAGTACGGAAGACATCAGCCGGCAGTCTGTCCGCAGAAAAATAGAACAGCAGGTTTCGCAGATCATGCCCCCAGATTGTCCGGGAGACTTTAATCAGGCACTGATGGAACTGGGAGCTGTGATATGTGTTCCCAACGGTCAGGCGAAATGTGCAGAATGTCCGATTGCATTTACCTGTCTGGCTCACAGACATGATAAAGAGGATATGATTCCTGTAAAAGCACCTAAGAAAGCCAGAACACAGGACAACAGGACTGTGTTTATCATTCAGGACGGAGAATGCACAGCTATCAGGAAAAGACCTGAGAAAGGACTTTTGGCAGGCTTATATGAACTGCCAAATACTCAGGGACATTTAAAAAGCGAAGATGCGCTTTTGTACGTAAAAGAGTTGGGACTTGATCCATTATATATAGAAGAACTTCCGCCTGCGAAACATATTTTCTCCCATATTGAATGGAGAATGCAGGCATACAGAATAAAGGTATCATCCCTAAAGACAACACAGGATAAAGAACTCATTTTTGTAAGTAAAGAACAGTCAGGTAAACAATACGCAATTCCATCTGCTTTTGGAGCGTATGCAAAGTATATCAAGGAGGAAACAAGATGAAACTGTTAAGTATTGCGATTCCATGTTATAATTCCCAGGATTATATGGAGAATTGTATAGAGTCATTACTGGTGGGAGGAGAAGAAGTAGAGATTCTTATAGTAGATGACGGATCTTCTGACAGAACTGCTGAGATTGCAGATGCTTATGCCAGGAAATATCCGACAATTGTAAAGGCAATTCATCAGGAAAACGGCGGTCATGGAGAAGCTGTCAATGCAGGAATCAGAAATGCTACAGGATTGTATTTCAAGGTAGTGGACAGTGATGACTGGGTAAATAAAGAAGCATATGTACAGATTCTGAAAACTTTATATGAACTGCTCAGAGGTCCGCAGACAGTTGACCTTCTGATCAGTAATTTCGTATATGAGAAACAGGGCGCAACCCGTAAGAAAATCATGCAGTATCGCAAATGCCTGCCGCAGGACAGAATATTTGGATGGGAAGAAGTGAAACATATGCCGAAAGGTAAATATCTTCTGATGCACTCCATGATCTATCGTACAAAACTGCTTCATGAATGCAATCTGGAACTGCCGAAGCATACATTTTATGTAGACAATCTATTTGCTTTTGAACCTCTTCCGTATGTAAAGAATCTGTATTATCTGGATGTGAATTTCTACCGTTATTTTATCGGGAGAGATGACCAGTCTGTAAATGAGAAAGTGATGATCAAACGTATTGACCAGCAGATCCGGGTAAACAAACTCATGGTAGATGCATATATCAACTGTAAAAATACAAATAAGCAGTTGAAAGCGTATATGTTCAGCTATCTGGATATTATTACAACTATTTCTTCCATTATGCTGATACGTGCCAATACAGAAGAGTCCCTTCAGAAGAAGAAAGAACTTCTGGAATATATCAGGACAGAGAATAAACAGGTATACAGAAAACTGCGTCACAGTCTTTTCGGAAGAGTCATGAACCTTCCGGGAAGAGGTGGAAGAAAAATGTCAGTGGCAGCCTACAAAATCAGCCAGAAATTCTATGGATTTAACTGATGTGTAAAAGCTTCACATCCGGATATCGGTTTTGGGAAAATATTTTATGAAATTGTTATAACTGTAAAAAAAGCAGAATCGCTGAAAGACAAAAATGTATTTCAAAGATTCTGCTTTTTTTAAATCTTTCTAATTCTCGCTCTTTTTTCTCTTTACTTCTCTAAAGCAGACAGATTCAGAAGAAACGGAAACTCTTCTCGGATAAAAAACCAGAAAGCCAAACAATGCAAGTGTTGCACCCATGCATACATCGATCACAGAATGCTGTTTCAGGAACATGGTGGACATGATGATCAGCGCGGTCAGGGTAAAGGATGCTGCTTTTATAAATTTTTTATTTCGCAGTGTTTCGCAGTTTGTAAGCGACATATGTATTGCAAGAGAGTTGAACACATGAATGCTGGGCAGGATATTCGTAGGGGTATCTGTACTGTACAGCCATTTTACTATATCTGTGAAGATATTGTCTCTTGGAAATTCGGTCGGACGTATGTGCTGAGCATTTGGATAAACATAGGAAACAATCAGGAAAACAGTCATTCCCATCATAAGATTAAATGTCAGCTGATAGTATTCATGTTTGTTTTTGTTAAAAAATATAAAATAAATCACAGCCAGGATCATGTATGGAAACCACAGCATATAAGGAACGATAAAGAATTCACAAAATGGAATCCAGTCATCAAATACTGTATGTACGATATGATAGCTGTGAACCGGTCTGTGCTCCAGGTAACTGAAGAGCAGGATATAAATGATGCTGTAAACAGCAATCACAAGTCCATGCCGGTATTTGGAAATAAAACGTTTCAAAATTTCACCTTCTTTGGAGAATTATTTCATACCATACCATATCATAACATCTTCATACTGCTTTTACAAATAAATTTTCTCATAAAGTATATAAAAATTTTATAAAAAAATTCTCAATAAAGTTCAGCGTTTTACAAAGTTTTAACATAAAGCAGAACAAAGATTTTACGGCTTTTTATTATACTGATATCAACTGAGCCGGAGAAATTATAGTGATTTTCGAAAATGTCATGTTGTTTCCGGAGATTGTATACTGGTTTCGGCTTATGGCATTCAGCAAATAATTGTAAATGGAGAACAGAAAAATGATATATTTGGTAGAAGATGATGAGAGTATACGTGAACTGGTGATATATACATTGAAAAGTCAGGGATTTGAAGCAAAAGGATTTGAAAGACCTTCTCACTTCTGGAAAGCCCTGGAAAAGGAAAAACCTGCACTTCTGCTCCTTGATGTGATGCTGCCGGAAGAGGATGGGATTTCCATATTGAAGAAATTGCGTATGCGTCCGGATACACGTAAACTTCCTATTATCATGCTGACAGCAAAAAGCAGTGAATATGATACAGTGGTAGGTCTTGACAGCGGGGCAGATGACTATATTCCAAAACCATTCCGCATGATGGAACTGATCTCAAGGATCCGCGCATTATTAAGAAGAACAGAAGATGACGGCGCAGAAGAATATCGGACAGGAAACCTTTATGTCTGCCCTTCCAGACATATTGCAACTGTAGATAAAAAGAATGTAAATCTTACATTAAAAGAATATGAAGTATTATGTCTGCTTCTGAAAAACAGCGGAACTGTACTTTCCAGAACCCAGCTTCTGAATCAGGTCTGGGGGTATGAATTCGACGGAGAGAGCAGAACCGTTGATGTACATATCCGAACACTGAGACAAAAACTGGGAAGTGCCGGTGAGCTGGTGGAGACAGTTCGTGGAGTCGGATATAAAATTAATATGAAATAAAGTTAAAGAATAACTGGAAACAGGAATTTATCTATGCTATACTTTTAAATATGAGAATTGCAGGAGTTGCAAAGAGCAAAGCAAAATAGCTTTTGATCCTGACATCTTAAATATAAGCAGATGCCAAAAATAAATGGACAGCTGCCCGAAATCAACGGTCAGGGATATCAGAAACCCTGACTGTAGATTTTTATAAGGAGTTATTTATTTTATGAAATCATTAGTAATAGCAGAGAAACCTTCTGTTGCCAGAGATATTGCCAGAGTACTTCACTGTACACAGAAAGGAAATGGTACCCTTGAGGGAAAAGATTACGTAGTCACCTGGGCACTTGGACATCTTGTTACGCTGGCAGATCCTGAGGAATACGATAAGAAGTATATGAAATGGGAAATATCCACACTTCCCATGATGCCGGATCGAATGAAGCTGGTAGTTATTCGACAGACCGGTAAACAGTACAATGCAGTAAAAACGCAGCTGTACAGAAAAGACATAAACGATATTATAATAGCCACAGATGCCGGAAGAGAAGGTGAACTGGTAGCCCGCTGGATTCTTGACAAAGCGGACTGTCATAAACCAATCCGTAGACTGTGGATTTCTTCAGTTACAGACAAAGCTATCAAAGAAGGATTCGGAAATCTGAAAAACGGACATGAGTATGATAATCTGTACAGAGCAGCTGTGGCAAGAGCGGAAGCTGACTGGCTGGTGGGAATGAACGGTACAAGGGCACTTACCTGTAAATATAATGCCCAGCTTTCCTGCGGGCGTGTACAGACTCCTACACTGGCGATGATTGCGAAACGGGAAGAAGAGATACGGGCATTTAAGCCGAAGGAATATTACGGAATCACCCTGAAAGCAGGTGATATCACCTGGACATGGAAGGAACCAAAGAGTAAGAGCTTCAGAACTTTTAATAAAGAACGGGCAGAGGAGATTTCCGATGTTCTCAGAAATCAGTCTCTGGAAGTAACTTCCGTAACCAGCAAAGAGAAAAAATCCTTTGCACCGGGTTTGTATGACCTGACCACACTGCAGAGAGAGGCAAATCGGAAATATGGATATTCTGCAAAGCAGACTCTGAATATCATGCAGCGTCTGTATGAAAATCACAAAGTACTCACTTATCCGAGGACAGATTCCAGATATATTGGAAAGGATATTGTTCCTACAATTAAAGAACGACTGAGAGCCTGCGCAACAGGACCGTACAGAAAACCGGCAGGCGCACTGATGAATCAGCCTGTTCGTGCAAATGGAAGTTTTGTGGATGATAAAAAGGTCAGCGACCATCATGCAATTATCCCTACGGAGCAGTTTGTGCAGCTTGACCATATGACAAATGAAGAACGTAAGATTTACGATATGGTAGTTCGCAGATTCCTCAGTGTGCTGTATCCGCCTTTTGTTTATGAACAGGTGAGCATGGAGGGAATTGTTGCTGGAGAACTTTTTGCTGCCAGCGGGAAAGTTGTAAAAAGTGCCGGATGGAAAGATGTGTATGAAAATACGGACGACACTGAAGAGGATGAGGATACTGCTGACGATGCACAGAAATTGAAAGATCAGAAGCTTCCACAGATGAAGAAAGGTGAGAGACTGCATATAGAGAATGTATCCATGAATACAGGCAGGACAAAGCCACCTGCAAGATTCACAGAAGCAACGCTTCTTGCAGCAATGGAGAATCCGGTGCGCTATATGGAGAGTCATGATACAAAGGCAGCGAAAACTCTCGGTGAGACAGGTGGTCTGGGGACTGTTGCCACAAGGGCCGATATTATTGAGAAATTGTTTAACAGCTTTCTGATGGAGAAAAAAGGCAATGAAATCCATCTGACCTCCAAGGCAAAGCAGCTTCTGGAACTGGTACCCGAGGAACTGCGCAAGCCGGAACTGACCGCAGACTGGGAGATGAAGCTTGGAAATATTGCAAAAGGTAAAATGAAACAGGAAACCTTCCTGAAAGAAATCAGAAACTATACCTGTGACATTGTAGATGAGATCAAAACCGGACAGGGAACCTTCAGGCATGATAATCTTACAAACAAAATCTGCCCGAACTGCGGAAAGAAGCTTCTGGCAGTGAATGGAAAGAATGCAAAAATGCTTGTATGTCAGGACAGAGAGTGCGGTTATAAAGAAACCCTGTCCAGAACTACCAATGCCCGTTGTCCCAAGTGTCATAAACGTATGGAAATGTATGTGAAAGGTAAGGAAGAGACATTTATCTGTGCCTGCGGCTATAAAGAAAAGCTCTCTGCTTTTCAGGCGAGAAGAGCCAAAGAGGGAGCAGGAGTCAATAAGCGTGAGGTTCAAAAATATATGAGACAGCAGCAGAAAGAAGCCAAGGAGCCGGTGAATAATGCATTTGCACAGGCACTGGCAGGATTAAAACTGGAATAACTATATCACTCTCTTGTCTGCGAATCCGCATTCTATGCGATGGGTATAGTTATTTACGAAACGATGTACCAGGTAAAATAAAAAAGAAGGGAAGATAATATTATGGCAGTACAGGATGATCATATGATAAGAAATATTCAGGACGTAGGAAGACTGATCGCGAAGCTTCTGCTTTATGAGCAGCAGCCCAATTACAAACTTCCGGAGAAGGAAGCAGATTACACAGAGGCAGACCGGCTTTTTGCTACAATTATGAAACTGGCAGAAGAAGGCAAGATCAATGAAGCAGAAAACGAATTATATATGGGTATGGTAGAAGATGATGTAGACTATCTGGAACTGGCACTGACCTTTTATCTGTATCTGAATGATATGGATGGAGATTTCCTGGATGATAACGGATATTCAAGGGAGGAAGTTTTGGAAGGTATGAAAGATCTTGCTTCAGACTGGGGTGTTACAGGATTAGAGGCTTTTTGAGAGAAAGGAAAAAGCATAGCATATGCGCAGAGAACAGACACTGGAAGAGATTTCGGATGGTAAATTATATGATTCTAATGATATGGTAAAGGCAGACTGCCATGACTGTGAAGGCTGCTGTGACTGTTGTCAGGGAATGGGAGATTCTGTGCTCCTGGATCCATATGATGTATACAGATTGTCGGCAGGATTACAGAAATCAGCAGAGCAGCTTTTACAGGAATATCTGGAACTGGGAGTGACAGATGGAAATATCCTTCCGCATCTTCGGATGACAGGAGTGAAGGAACAGTGTATATTCCTTAACAGTGAAGGACGCTGTCACATCCACTCTATTCGGCCGGGATTCTGCAGATTATTCCCGCTGGGAAGATTCTACGAGAATGGCAGTTTTAAATATATTCTTCAGATTCACGAATGTCCTAAAACAAACCGCAGTAAGATCAAGGTAAAGAAGTGGGTGGACACACCGGATCTGAAAAAATATGAGAAATTTGTAAATGACTGGCATTATTTTCTGCTGGATGTGCAGGAAGTACTGTACAATGCTGAGGATCCAGATCTGATCAGAAATCTGAACCTCTTTGTGGTGAACAGATTCTATCTCAAACCATATGATCAAAATCAGGATTTCTACATACAGTTTTATGAGAGACTGAAAGAAGGAAAAGAATTGCTGGCATTGGCGTAGGAGAGACATATGAGTTATCAGAACGAATGGCTTCTTTTTGAGGCAGAAGATGAGTTTGATGAAATTAAGCACAGAGAACCGACAGAGGAATTATTGTTCTATCGTGCAGTTGCAAGTGGAGATATAAAAACTGTTAAGAAGAATTGTGAACGGCAGAGATTTACAGAGTGTGATGGTGTGGGAGTACTGTCAAAGAATGCGGTCACAAATATGAAATATCATTTTGTTATCACTACCGCAATGATAACCAGACTCTGTAAACAAAATGGAATGGAGATGGAACAGGCATTTCGCTTGAGTGATTTTTATATTCAAAAGCTGGATGGCATTCATACAGTAGAAGAGGTTCAGAGCCTTCATGATGAGATGGTGATGGATTATACTGAAAAAATGCGCAGATATTTCAGAGACAACACTTATTCTAAACATATCAACGCAAGTAAAGAATACATTTATTCTCATATCAAAGAACGAATTACAATAGAAGATCTTGCAGATTCACTTGGAGTATCTGCGAGCTATCTCTCCAGATTATTTAAAAAAGAAACAGGAATATCGGTCAGTGCCTATATCCGCAGACAGAAGATAGAAATGGCGAAAAATCTTTTGCAGTACAGTGATTATCCGATCATTGAGATTGCAAACCGTCTTTCCTTTTCTTCCCAGAGCCATTTCATCCAGCAGTTTAGGGAAGTTACGGGAATGACACCGGGCAAATACAGGGATGAACATTATATGATACACTGGGATATAGAAAAAGAACTTTGTGTCGCATCAGAGTCGGAACTGAAAAAAGAACAGGATTAATCAAAATATTAAGATAAGTAAAACAGGCGGCTAGAGCGTGTCTGAAAAAGGCTTTCTGCAAGATGTGCGTCACAATTTGTGGTATATTTTGCCCGGATGAGGGCGCCGTAGCGGGCTACGGCAACTGAATTCGGGTGAAATATCCCGCAAAGTGGGGCGTGCAGATTGCGGGAATGATTTTTCAGACACGCTCTAGCTTACAGGAAATATAAATTTTCTGTAAGCCGGCCGCTTATTTTCATCTGGTAATATCGGGGGATTAAAGAGTTAATATGACTTCGTTCTTATCCTGAAGAAGGTTTTCAGGGATATAATTATCTGCTAATTTCTGTCCGTTAAGAACCAGACTGCAGCAGCCAGATTCTTTTTCGTCTGGATTTTCTACAGAGATATGAAGCTGTTTTCCACGGAAAACTTTCTCAATCTCAAAGTGTTTCCAGCTTTTTGGCACAGAAGGAGACAGTCGAAGTCCTTCAAGATCAGGGCGAAGTCCGAGGATACCTTCCACACATCCTACCATTACAGTAGAAGCAGTTCCTGTCAGCCAGTGAACATGAGAGCGTCCAAAGTGTTTGCTTGCTTTTCCCTCTGTAAACTGACCATAGCAGTATGGTTCAAGACGACGGATTTCGGCACAGTCATTCTGCGCAGCAGGAGAATTTTCCATAAAATAGGTAAAAGCACGTTCTCCATGACCGCGGAGTGCTTCAGCAAGAATCAGCCAGCCCTGGGATTGGGAGAAAATACCGGAGTTTTCTTTGGTTCCCTGATTATAGATAACTGCCAGTGCACCATCGAAAGCATGCGCATGATAAGGCGGATCCATAAGGATCGCACCATATTTTGTGTTTAGACGTTCGTATACATTGTTCAGTGCAGCGTCTCCCTGTTCAGGGCTGGCAAGACCACTGATGACAGCCCAGCTCTGAGGATTCAGCCACATATTTGCTTCAGGAGCAGCAGCTTCACCGATTCTTTCTCCTGATTCTGTATAACCACGTACGAAGCGGTCGTTATCCCAGCACAGTTCCTGAACTTTTTCGCCAAATGCTTTCTGAGTTTCTTCAAGATACTGTACATATTCTGTATCTTTTTTATATTCGGCAAAGATTTTCAGGATTGTCATTGCATAATAGAACTGTAAAGCAACAAAAGAAGATTCTCCGTTTGCACCCAGACGGAGACAGTCATTCCAGTCTGCATAAAGTCCGGCGGGCATTCCATGAGGTCCAAGGTGATTAAGAGAGAAAGCAACCGCACGTTTCAGATGTTCATATACAGTAGCTTCATCTTTGTTGGCAAAAGGAATCACTTCATCAAGAAAAGCAGTGTTTCCGGTTTCTGAAATATATTTATATACAGTTGGGAAAAGCCATAATGCATCATCTGCACGGTAAGCCGGATGGCCGGTTTCCTGTACATAAGAAGCATCATCCGGAGTATCTTCTTTTCCAGGTGTGTGAGTAAACTTGACAAGAGGGAGTCCGCCACCGTTATTTACCTGCGCAGACAGCATGAAACGAATCTTTTCCAGTGCCATTTCCGGTGCCAGATGGATGATTCCCTGAATATCCTGTACAGTATCTCTGTATCCGTATCCATTTCTGAGTCCACAGTAAATGAAGGAAGCTGCACGGGACCAGATGAAAGTCATAAAACAGTTGTATGCGTTCCAGGTATTAATCATAGTATCAAATTCCGGACTTGGAGTGCTGACTTTAAGATTATCAAGCTTACTGTTCCAGTCAGCTTTTAATGCTTCCAGTTCTTCTGCTACAGTTGGAGCCGGATTTTCGTAACATCTGATTACTTCAGCAGCTTCAGATGACGGTTTCATTCCAAGAAGAAAAGCAATTGTTCTGGTTTCACCTGCTTTAAGAGTTATTTTGCAGGAGAGAGCACCACAGGAGTTTTCATTATAGCTTGTCTTATCACCAAGATCACCACAGACAATACCTTCAGGGTTTCCATATCCATGGTAACTTCCGAGAAATTCATTTTTGTCCCCACAGTAAGAAGAAACCTCAGCACCTGCAAGTCCAAAGAAACGTTCTGTCACATTTTTCTCATCTACATTCTCATTTTCAGGAATTGCATCAAGATTTCCATGAATCTGCTGAGTAATTCTGTTTCCTTCGAACAGTGTACGAGAAATAAAAAGAGAGTACTGTAAATTAACCTGATCCTGTTCGTAATTGCTGTGGTTGGTAAACTCTGCATATCCGCTGAGAGTCAGGTTCCTTTCGTGATCAGAATGATTGGTCACAGATAATGCCCATACTTCATAACTTTTTCCAAGAGGAACATAGTAAAGGGCTTCTGAGTGAATATCGCTGTAGTCGGCAGAAATTTTTGTATAACCGATTCCGTGACGGCATTCGCTCTTATACTGAGCCAGATCTTTGCCTACAGGCTGCCAGGATGCAGACCAGAAGTCTGATGATCTGTCATCGCGAATGTAAATGTAACGTCCCGGCTGGTCAAAGTTATTAAAAACATAGCGCAGGATACGTCCGTTTGCACCGGATTTTGCAAAACTGTAGCCCCCTGCATTATTGGAAATGATTGCACCGTACTCCGGGGAACCCAGATAGTTTACCCATGGTGCAGGTGTTGCCGGATTAGTAATCACGTATTCTCGGTTTTCATTGTCAAAATATCCGTATTTCATATAGTAAATCCTTTCTGTTAGAACAATATTTATAACAGCCTGTCGCCTGCTTTTATGGAGGCTGAGCAGCTATTGTTTTCAGGCAAGTGTCACTGTAATTTCATGAAGATCAGAAGAGAGGTTGTTAATAAATTCTCTGGAGATCATAATATGGGAATCTTCTACGATTTCTATTGCTGTTTTGTCGCAGTCCGCAGCGGCGATATGATAAGAACCATAATCTTTTCTGTCTGTGTTTCGGTAGGTAACATGGAACTGTTTTCCTGCAAAAGTAACAGAGACAGAAGCAGTTCCTGCTTCATCGAACTGTTCTGCCAGAAGTTTTGGATGAACCAAAAGGTTTCCGAAAACTCCACGGACACCAAAGACCTCTGTGATCATGGTAAAAAGATACCAGCTTGCAGCACCTGTCAGATAATGATACATGCCACGTCCGTCTGAACGGAAATATTCAGGAATTCCCGGGTAAATATGGCTGGTATCAAAGTCGAGAGCTGTATCAGACAGAGAACGCAATGCTTTCCAGCCTTCTTTTGCAAAGCCTCTCTGATATAAGGCATTTGCATACATAACTGCCATATGAGAGAAAACAGCACCGTTTTCTTTTTCGCCATAAGCGAAACCGAACATACGTCCCATATCAAACTTCAGTTCCTGAAAATCTGTGTTCAGGCGGTAACCGCCAATTTCTTTTCTGTAAAGATAATGATCTGCGCTTTTTACGATTTTTCTGATCTGCGCATCAGTGGCAACATTTCCCATAATAGAGAAAACCTGGCCCGTGAGCATCATACGCACCTGTTCATGGTGGAAACCTTCCACTGCCTCTCCATGATTATCGTAATAGCTGTTATACCATCCTTCTTCGTTGTCTTTGCCATCAATCCATTCCTGTGAACGGATATGATCTGTCAGCCAGTTGGATTTCTGGATCAGGTTGGCAGCAAGTGTGGAGAGAGAGAAGTTTTTCTTTCTGCCGCTCAGGTTATGCCTGCAGCTTTTGGCATATTCAGTAAGAATCTTTTTCTTTTCAGATACACTGTCAAACATATCTGTCTGGTCGTTCAGCAGGATTTCAATTTCCTCTGACAGCGGGATACTGGTTTCGCCTGCAGATTCCATAAGGCGTAATATGGAAGCAAGAGTGTGGAGATTGCCCGCATAAGCACAGGTAAAGGCAACACTTTCACCATTTTCTGCTGCCATATCCAGGGCATCGTTCCAGTCAGCTCCGCGGAGACGGTAAATATTATGAACACCTACATCATAAAAAGCGGCAAGCTGCTGGATCAGAATGTGCTCCAGAACACTTCCGGTATATACCTGACCGTCTTCGGTGCGCTGTTTATTTCCATATGCGTCATTCCAGAGAGTATCAATTTCTGTGCCGCGCATGGTTTGTGCATCTTTAAAATAAGGAACCTGTTTCTTAAGGATCTCTATATCTCCGGTCTGATTAATATAAAGACTGGTCGTGATTAGCGGCCAGAGTGCATGATCCATCCATACACGTGCGATTCCGTTTCTGTCAGCGATAAAATTGCCGTCACCGTCTCCGATAATAGTAGCATTTGTACCATCAATACGTACGCCGCCATAATTCTTTTCAATCATGGCACCTACATTCTGAGGATTCATCAGCAGAAGAGAAAGGCAATCCTGCCACAGATCACGCCATCCGCGTCCACCGCGTCCGTAATCATGATGAGGAAGGAAAGAACAGCCAAATAAACGGCGCAGGAATGGCTGGAAACTTACCCATTTCATATAACTGTCAAAGTCAGGATCCTGTGTGTGGAAGTCAACGTTTACCTGTTTTTTCCAGTAAATTCTGGTTTCTTCCAGTGCATTTTTCACTTTATCGGAAGTATTGTATTTTTCAAAAATATTTTCAATTTCTTCTTTACTGTCGGCAATACCTGATAATAAAATAAAGTCTGTTTTTTCACCGGGAGCCAGTGTGAAAGATGAGAAACAGAAAGCACCCATTGCTTCCTTTCCTGCTGCCAGACTGTGTGCGGGAACTCCTTTATATCCTTCATATACTGTGCGTGGATGTGTATAGGTACCACCTTCTCCGATAAAATCTTCTACAGTCGGATAATAGGAAATCGGATTTTCTCCCTTTCCGGAACAACCATTTACATAATAGATTTTATGATTTGGCTGATGTCCCCGCTCGTCAAATGACATGGTGGGGCAGACGTTGATTCCATGTTCTGTTGTCTCGATACGATGGAGCATGGAAGTGACATTTCGATGATCACGAATGTTATCCGCACTTCTTCCGTAAACAGGAATTGCACCATATGCAGTAAATTTCTGTACAGTATCTGTCTGGTTTTCAACCGTCACATACATAATCTCCACATTATCACTTTTGGGGATAAAAGAAGTAACTGTGGAGATGAGCCCAAGTTCTCTGGAAGTCCTTTTCAAAGTCTGCCACATGAATCCGGCGGTTAGTTCACTGTCTTCCTGCCTGTCAGTAAAACGGTCGGCTTCCTGCTGAGCAGAGGAACCTGTTACTGAATAAGGAATGTGTCCTTCTTTTACGATCCAGAAATTTCTGGAAGAACGATTGTTATGAAGATTTTCGGAACTGACCGGTTCCAGCAGGAAGGTATCCTGATCAATTTTGCTGTCACCTCCAAGCACTGGTGTGACGGAACTTTTCAGACCTGCTTCTGATGCAAGAGGAAAATAAAGATAACTGGTATTTTCCGGTCTGTTCACACAAAAGCTTCCATGATTATCAATAAACTTAATATGTTTCAACATTTTTCTCCTTCCATAAATATTGTATGGAAATTATATCGGAAATGAGATCTTTCGGAAATAAGAAACATGAAGTAAGTATCAGAATCATGACATAAAATAACACAATTTCAGAAAAATATATGAGCAGGTGATGAATCAGATTGCGAATATTCATCTGGCTGATTTATAGAAAAATGGTACTTTTTATACAAAAATACTAATAAAAAAACAGAAAGATTATGATTTTAGGAAAGATTTCCTTATTAAATGACAAAATCTGTCTGTATATAAAAAGAACACAATGAGGTCATGAATCTGACATTTTGGTGGAAATTATAATATACCCGAAAAGCAGTTTAAGCTATAATCTGATACATCAGGTGAGGCAAGAAACTCACAAAGAGAAAAAAAGAAAAAGGAGGGCTTTTTTAATGAAAAAGAAAGCATTAGCTGTTTTACTTACAGCATCCGTAATTGCAGGTACAATGGGCGGAACCGCTACAATCGTACATGCAGATGAAGAAGGAAAAGTAATCAATATTTATTCCTGGAATGATGAATTCCGTCAGCGTCTGGAAGCAGTATATCCTGAAGTAAAAGAAACATCCAAAGACGGAACAGTAACAACATTAAAGGATGGAACAGAAATTCACTGGATCATAAATCCAAATCAGGATGGTGTTTATCAGCAGAAACTTGATGAAGCTCTTATGAATCAGGCTGATGCATCAGCAGATGATAAGGTAGATATCTTCTTATCAGAAACAGATTATGTATACAAATATACAGATGCAGCAGCGGATGTGGCAATGCCTCTGAAAGATCTTGGAATTGATCCTGACAAAGATCTTGCAGATCAGTATGACTTTACAAAAACAACTGCATCTGATGCAGATGGAGTACAGAGAGGATCTACATGGCAGTGCTGCCCTGGACTTCTTGTATATCGTCGTGATATTGCCAAAGATGTGTTCGGAACCGACGATCCTGAAGAAGTAGGCAAGAGAATGAAAGACTGGGATACAGCAAAAGCTACAGCTGAAGAACTGAAAGCAAAAGGATATTACACATTTGCTTCTTATGCTGATACATTTAGACTGTATGGAAACAGCATTTCCCAGCCATGGGTAGAAGACGGTGCAACAACTGTTAATGTAGACCAGCAGGTAATGAACTGGATCAAAGATTCCAAAGAATGGCTGGATGCAGGATACCTGAACAAAACTGTAAAAGGTCAGTGGAATGATGACTGGAACAAAGCTATGGGATCTGAATCCAAAGTATTTGCATTCCTCTTCCCGGCATGGGGAATTGACTTTACATTGAAACCAAACTGGGATGGAGAAGACGGAGAATGGGCTGTTACAAATCCACCACAGGAATACAATTGGGGCGGTTCTTACATCCATGCAGCAACAGGAACAGATAATCCGGAACATGCAAAAGATATCATTCTTGCACTGACAGGAAATAAGGACAATTTATTAAAGATTTCCAAAGATTATTCTGACTTTACAAATACAAAGAGTGGTATGCAGGAAGTTGCAAAAGATGATACTTTCGCATCTGACTTCCTTGGCGGACAGAATCCATTTACATATTTCTCACCGGTTGCAGAGAACATCAAGATCGCACCACTTTCTGCTTATGACCAGGGCTGCGTAGAACTGATCCAGAATGCTTTCAGCGATTACTTCCAGGGTCAGGTAGACTATGACAAAGCAAAATCAAACTTTGAAACAGCAATCAAAGAACGTTATCCGGAAATCCAGGAAGTTAACTGGGCTGAATAATAAACGCTTTTGAATTGACAGTTAAAAAGTTTCAGGTGTAAATAACCTGTACAGATGCATTTGTATTTGCCAGACACGCATGAAAGAGATGTGTGTCTGGCACTAATATGTAAAGGAAGGAATGCTGAACTATGAAAAAAAAGAAAAGCATCAGCTATGCAAAATGGGGATACATCTTTATCCTTCCATTTTTTATAACTTTTTTAATCTTTTCTTTGATTCCGTTGGTAGATACTGTACGTTATAGTTTCTATGAATATTATCGTTCAGGAATTAAAGAAATCGGACCGAATTTTATTGGAATTGCAAACTATCTGAGTCTGTTGAAGTCAGATATGCTCAAATACAGTGCTAATACACTGATTCTGTGGGTAATCGGATTTGTACCGCAGATTGTGATCGCACTGGTTCTGGCATGCTGGTTTACAGATGCGCGTCTGAAGATCCATGGACAGCAGTTTTTCAAGGTTGTTATTTATCTTCCTAACCTGATCATGGCTTCTGCATTTGCATTATTGTTCTTTACCATGTTCTCTACCAACGGACCGATTAACTCTATTCTGATGTCTCTGGGATGGGTTAAAAATCCGATAGATTTCCTGGGTTCTGTAATCGGAACCAGATCTCTGGTCGGATTTATGAACTTCCTGATGTGGTTTGGTAATACAACAATTATGCTGATGGCTGCTGTTATGGGTATCAGTATGGATATTTTTGAAGCATCTGAACTGGATGGCTGTAACAGTATCAAGAGATTTTTCTATATCACACTGCCACTGATCCGTCCGATCCTTGCTTATACACTGATCACATCTATCATCGGTGGTCTTCAGATGTTCGATGTTCCTCAGATTCTTACAAATGGACAGGGAAATCCAGACCGTACATCTATGACTCTGATCATGTTCCTGAACAGCCACTTAAAGAGCAAGAACTATGGTATGGCAGGTGCACTGTCCGTATATCTGTTTATTGTCAGCGGTATTTTATGTATGATCGTATATAAGATGACAAATGACACAGACCCGGACGGATCTAAGAAAGCTGCAAAGAAAAAAGCAAAAGAAGAAAGAAGGAGGAGATAAACTATGAAATCAAATACATCAGGTCGTGTGCGCAGTATTTTTGTTCATCTTGTGCTGATCTTTTTATCCTTCCTGTGTCTGTTTTTCTTTTACATTCTGATTGTAAATGCAACACGTTCCCATGCGGATCTGCAGAAAGGATTTTCAGCACTTCCCGGAAAATATTTTCTTGAGAATCTGAAGAATGTGGCAAATGACGGAAGTTTCCCGATGTTCCGCGGTATTCTTAACAGTGTTGTTGTATCTTCCTGCAGTGCTGCACTTTGTACATATTTTTCTTCTTTGACAGCTTATGGTCTATATGCTTATGATTTTAAAATGAAGAAAGCAGCTTTTACCTTTATTATGGCAATTCTTGTTATGCCTACACAGGTAACAGCAATGGGATTTTTACGACTGATCACAAAGATGGGAATGTATGACTCTTTACTTCCGCTGATCATTCCATCCATTGCATCTCCGGCAGTCTTTTACTTTATGTACAGTTACCTTCAGTCTTCCCTTCCTTTATCCCTTGTGGAAGCGGCAAGAATTGATGGCTCCGGAGAATTCAGAACCTTTAACAGTATTGTACTTCCGATCATGAAACCGGCAGTAGCAGTACAGGCAATCTTTACTTTCGTAGGATCCTGGAACAATTACTTCGTTCCTGCCCTGATCATTCAGTCAAAGAGCAAAATGACAGTGCCGATCCTGATTGCAACTCTGCGTGGTGCTGATTATATGAACTTTGATATGGGTAAAATTTACATGATGATCACTGTTGCGATCGTGCCAATCATTATTGTATATCTGCTTTTATCCAAATACATTATTGCAGGTGTAACACTTGGTGGTGTAAAAGAATAATGAGAATTAAGAACCCCCATAGAGAGAATGCTATGGAGGTTCTTTTCATGAGAATTATAATATTAAAAACAGGAGTATAATTATATGAAGAAATGGATTTACAGTGGAACTAGAGAAGAACAGCCGTCAGAGAGAGAACTGATGCATGGAAAGCTTGCCAAAAAAGCGGCGTCAGAAGGCATTGTTCTGCTGAAAAATGAAGGAATCCTTCCATTAAAGAAAGATACAGCTGCTGCACTTCTTGGGTATGGAGCAGAGAAAACCGTAAAGGGTGGAATTGGTTCTGGAGATGTTAACAACAGAAAGAATATTTCTATTTATCAGGGACTGAAAGAAGCAGGAGTAAAAATTGTAAGCGAAGACTGGATCAGCGATTATCACAATCGCTATGAGCAGGCGAGAGAGGTGTGGAAAGAAAAAGTTCTGGAAGAAGCTAAGAAAGTAGATAATCCTTTTGATGCCTATGCAGAGAATCCTTTTGCAATGCCGCTGGGACGTAAGGTGGCAGAGGAAGATATCTGTGAAGCAGATGTGGTGATTTATGTGATCAGTCGTATTTCAGGAGAAGGAAAAGACCGCCGCAAAGTAAAGGGAGATTACTATTTAAGCGAGAGAGAAGAGGAAGATTTACGTTATCTTGCAGAAATGAACAAACCTGTGATCCTTATTCTTAATGCAGGTGGTCCTGTGGAGCTGACAGATATTCTGGAACAGACAGACAATATAAAAGGAATCTTAAATATTTCTCAGCTTGGTCAGGAAGGGGGAGATGCCCTGGCTGATGTACTTCTGGGAAAAGAAGTGCCGGGCGGTAAACTGACAACAACCTGGGCAAGGCGATACGAGGATTATCCGGCTTCAGAAGAGTATGGGTATCTGAATGGCAATCTGGAAAAGGAAAAATACAAAGAAGGTATTTATGTAGGTTACAGATATTTTGACAGCTTTGACAAAAAGGTGATGTTTCCGTTTGGGTTTGGTCTTTCTTATACTACGTTTGAGATGAAGTGTTGCAGCATAAATATGGAAGAAAGTAAGATCAGAGCAGAGGTTCAGGTTACAAATACAGGAAATGAATATGCTGGTAAAGAAGTGGTACAGATTTATGTTACGCTTCCGCAGACAGAACTGGAAAAAGAGTATAAGAGACTGGCAGGTTTTGCAAAAACCAGACTTCTGAAGCCGGGAGAAACACAAACACTTACTGTTGAGATTCCACAGAAACAACTGGCTTCTTTCAATGAGGAAACACATACATGGATAGTGGAAAAAGGCAAATATGGCATTCTGATCGGAAACAGTTCAGACAAACTGAAACTGGAAGCAGTTCTGGTAGTTTCAGATGATACAGTACTGGAACAGATGGATAAAATCTGTCCGCTTCAGGAAGAACTGGAACAGATTTATCTGACAAAAGAATTGAAAGAAAAATCTGTGCAGAGACAGGAAAAACTGATAACAGCGCAGGTTCCGGAATATTATTTTAAACCTGCGATGATACCGGCAAAATCGGAAGATGTCGGAAAAAATCAGGAAAATCTGACAGAGGAAGAAAAAAGATTTGTTTCTGTTCTGGAAGACAGAGCTACAGAAGAGCTGATTCCTCTGCTTTATGGAAAGATTTCAGAGAATATCAGTACTCTTGGTGCAGCAGGAATTCGAGTGCCGGGATCAGCAGGTGAAACCTGCGGTACTTTGGAAGAGGATGGAATCCCGTCTCTTGTTATGGCAGACGGTCCGGCAGGAATCCGCCTCAGACAGTGGTATGAGGTAGATAAAGAGACAGACAGCATCTATGAAATGGGAGTTCTTGGCTCACTGGAAAATGGAATTCTGGAACCTGGTGTGCATCATGAGAATGCAGATACTTATTATCAGTACTGTACTGCTTTTCCGGTAGGAACAGCACTGGCACAGACCTGGGATACAGATCTTATGACAGAGTTTGGAAAAGCAATCGCAGAAGAAATGGAAGAATTTCATGTAAATCTGTGGCTTGCACCGGGTATGAATATCCACAGAAATCCATTATGTGGAAGAAATTATGAATATTATTCAGAAGATCCATATCTGTCAGGGATGCTGGCAGCAGCAGTGATCCGGGGTGTTCAGAGCAAGTCAGGATGTGGCGTAACAATCAAGCATTTTGCATGCAATAATCAGGAAGATAACCGCATGGGTGTTGACTCCTGTGTATCCGAACGTGCGCTCAGAGAAATCTATCTCCGCGGATTTGAAATTGCAGTAAAAGAAGGAAATCCTGTTTCTATTATGACTTCCTATAATCTTATCAACGGTATTCATGCGGCGAACAGCAAAGATCTGTGCATGACAGTTGCCAGAAAAGAATGGGGATTTGACGGAGCAATTATGTCAGACTGGAACACAACAGTTCCGGAAGATGGAAGCGTTCCATGGAAATGTGTGGCAGCAGGCAATGACATTATCATGCCTGGAAATCCGGATGATGATAAGAATATTCGCCAGGCATATAAAGAAGGTAAACTTACAGAAGAAGAAATCCGAAATTGTGCCGGACATCTGGTATCTATGATCCGTAGATTAGAGAGTACAGATTGTTGAAATGATTTTTCAAACACGCTCTAAATGAAAACAGATAGAATTCTGGCATATGCTGAAAATACAGTAATGAGAGGACAATATTAATTATTAAAATCAATCGGAAGACCATCAGAGGCCTTCCGATTGATTTAATGCTCATAATAACTGGATTTTTTATTTGCATCAGCAGATTTTCAGCAGATTTTCAAAGGAGAAAATCTCTTTTTCAGACATTAATTCTTCAAATCTGTTCAGGTTAAGATCTGAGTGTTCCAGTTCTCTTGAAAACTGATAACAGATACGGATCTGGTCATCCAGCTTAAACTGCCGGTTGTTTTTCAGATAGGTTCCCACATTTAATTCATGGATGAACAGGGTGCACACAACTGCCATTTTCACCTTGGCGAAGATCTCATCATCATAAACTGCACCACAGAAATAGGTATAGATCCAGTAAACAAGAAGCTGTTCCTCCTGAATCTGCCAGTCCGGATAGGAGAAATCAAATTCACTTTTCTGCCAGGAATAAAGATTTCCGGAGTCAGACTGCGGATCTGTATTTCCATTATACAGTGGAGTCAGACAATTCTTTAAGTATTCCTGCCATCCCGGGCGCAGAACCTCCATTTCCGGAACAACAGTTTTCCACATTTTTTTAAATAATTGTTCTGGTGTATTTGCGCAGGCAGATGCAGCAGAACTGTTTTCTATGTTATCTGCATTTATACGAGAGTAAATTTTGCTGCAAAATCTATCTCCGTATCCGGAATCTTCATGTCGTTTTCGCATTTCTTCCCATTTAAAGAGTTCATTTTTATTTACACATAACTGGAAATCATGTGCAGCAGCCAGAAGTTTCCACAGACGTTTCTGCATGGGTACAGCTCTGTCCTGGATGATATCTATAAGCATATCACGGGTGTCCATAAGTGCAGTGAACAGGAAATAATCAAAGTCATCATAGACTTCTTCTTTTGTCTTTTTTTCTTTTGTGATAAAGTGTACCTTTTCTTTTTGGGAAAGTAAAATCCTTGCTGCCTCCGGACAGGAGAGCGACAGGGAAATCTCACGCAGACCTTCAAATTCTTCAATATGTCTAGGATAATTTCTGCAGGTTCTGCAGAACATTTCCGGTCCTGTTTCTGTGTAGATATCACACAGGTTCTCTTCGTTGAGAAAAGCACAGCGTCTGTTATACTGGCGGAAAACATGTTGTTTCCAGTCAATATCATTGTGCAGGCGATTGCGGAACGGACCTTTAAAGTGCTGGTACTTCTTCAGTGTCTGATCGTCAATCACGATCTGCCATCCTGCGCAGCAGGTATCCGGACAGGCTCCTGCAATGCAGGAAAATTCTTTATAGTAGTTTGGAAATGTGTATTGCATGATATTAAATAGGATCCTTTCTTTTTTTCTTAAGTTTACGGTAAGTTCCTGCAGTCATGCCACAGGATTTGCGAAAGCTCTGGGAGAGATAACTCTGAGAGGAGAATCCTGTGAGATGCGCAATATCTGAAATCCCGTAATCAGTATTTTCCAGAAGCTCCTTGCACACTTCGATGCGTTTCCGGTTCAGATAATTGATAGGAGAAATCCCATAATATTTTGTAAATTCATGACTCAGATAATACTTATTAAGATGACTGAGTTCTGAGAGGTGATCCAGAGTAATATTTTCTCCGTAATTGGAGTCAAGATAACGCTTAATATGAGCGCATTCTTTACTTGGATGCTGGGCGGTGATCAGTTCAAATGGTGAATCTGTAATGCGCCGAAGCTGCAGGATCAGAATATCCAGCATATGACTGCAGATGGTTTCATATCCTTCAGACTGTCTGTCCAGCTCCTGAAACAGAGAATTAAAGTAAAATAACAAATCTGTTTTCTTTTCACGACAGTTAAAAATGCGATACTCTTTATGACCGTTAAAGGAAAAACATAGTCCATCCACACCTACAGTAAAATAACTCAGAGGAGGACTCCCTTTGGAGATTTCAGTGTGATTGATATGTGGATTAATGATGACCAGATCGTCCTTTGAGATTGGGAAAATCTGATCCTCGATCAGAAAATCTCCCTGACCGTCACGTACATAGAACAATTCTGTAAAGGCATGAGAGTGAGGAATACTGGGCCAGTCACCCTCGTAGCGGGAAGAAGAGGTATTTAAAAGTGTAATATTCTGAGCTGTTGGGTGTTCGGGGCTGAAACGAAATGATTGTGAGCTCATGGCAGATTCTCCTTTCTTCTGTTTACGGCAGATGAGTATATTTGTAGCAATTTTGTTGGCGGATTCTGAATGATAGTATTTTCTATAATACCATAATTTTTTTGTAAGAGCAAGATTTCTAAAAAACAAAGCAAAAAGTGAATTGAAAAAAATTTTGAAAGAAAGTATTTTATAAACAGATAGACTGAAAATAATGTGATTACAGAAGCGAACGGACAGTAATTATCCGCTTGTCAGCAAAATGAAGGAGGTAACAGAAAATGGGAAAAGGTCGTGTAACCATACCAACTGACCTGGATGTAGTTCCACAGACACTGGAAATGATAGAAGAGTGGGGCGCTGATGCTATACGTGACTGTGACGGAACAGAATTTCCGCAGAAATTAAAAGACACAGGTGCCAAAATTTATGCAACCTACTATACAACCCGTAAAGACAATGCGTGGGCGAAAGCACATCCGGAAGAAATCCAGCAGATGTATATTATGACATCTTTCCACACAGCGGTTGCAGATACACTGGAGATTCATCTGATGGATCACCTCTATCCGGATATGCTTGCAGTCAACACAAGAGATGATATCCGCAGATGGTGGGAAGTAATGGATCGTACCACAGGAGAGCCGGTACCGACAGATCAGTGGTCATATGAAGAAGAGACAGGAAATGTAGTGATCTTATCTGCGAAACGCTTCCATGAATATACTGTAAGTTTCCTGGCATATATTATGTGGGATCCTGTACATATGTACAATGCAGTAGTAAATGACTGGAAAGACGTAGAACCGCAGATTACATTTGATGTGCGTCAGCCGAAAACAAGAGCACATTCTCTGGAACGTCTGCGCAGATTTCTGGATACTCATGAGTATGTAAATGTTGTAAGATTTACTACTTTTTTCCATCAGTTTACGCTTGTGTTTGATGAACTTGCAAGAGAGAAATATGTAGACTGGTTTGGCTATTCCGCTTCAGTCAGCCCATATATTCTGGAGCAGTTTGAGAAAGAAGTGGGCTATCCTTTCAGACCGGAATATATCATTGACCAGGGATACATGAACAATACCTATCGGATTCCCTCAAAAGAATTCAAAGATTTCCAGGCATTTCAGAGACGCGAAGTTGCAAAGCTTGCCAAAGAGATGGTAGATATCGTACATGAATACGGAAAAGAGGCCATGATGTTCATGGGAGATCACTGGATTGGCATGGAACCGTTTATGGACGAATTTGCATCTATCGGACTGGATGCTGTAGTTGGAAGTGTTGGAAATGGTGCGACCCTGCGTTTGTTCAGCGATATTAAGAATGTAAAATATACAGAAGGAAGATTTTTGCCATACTTTTTCCCGGATACGTTCCATGAAGGCGGCGATCCTGTAAAGGAGGCAAAAGTGAACTGGGTAACAGCAAGAAGAGCAATCCTTCGAAGCCCGATCCAGAGAATCGGATACGGCGGATATCTGAAACTTGCACTGGAATTCCCGGATTTTGTACAGTATATCAAAGAAGTCTGCGAAGAGTTCCGCACTTTATATGATAACATTCAGGGAACGACTCCTTATTGCGTAAAACGGGTAGCAGTCCTGAACTGTTGGGGAAAGATGCGCTCATGGGGTAACCATATGGTACATCACGCCATCTATTACAAGCAGAATTATTCTTATTTCGGAATTATCGAAGCATTAAGCGGCGCACCGTTTGATGTATCATTTATCAGCTTTGATGATATCAAAGCAGACAAAGATCTTCTGAAGAAATTTGACGTAGTGATCAATGTGGGAGATGCGGACACTGCACAGTCAGGTGGCGAGAACTGGATCGACGAAACAATCATCACAGCAGTCAGAGAATTTGTATATAATGGCGGTGGATTTATCGGTGTAGGAGAACCGGCAGCACATCAGTGGCAGGGCAGATTCATTCAGTTAGATGATGTACTTGGAGTAGAAGAAGAACATGGATTTAACCTGAATACAGATAAATATAACTGGGAAGAACATAGAGATCATTTCATCCTTAAAGATGCAGAAGGCGAGGTTGATTTCGGTGAAGGTAAGAAGAACATTTATGCCTTACCGGAAACAGAAATCTTAATCCAGAAAGACCAGGAAGTGCAGATGGCTGTAAAGACTTTCGGTAAAGGAAGAGGCGTTTATATCAGCGGACTTCCATACAGCTTCAAGAACAGCCGCGTGCTTTATCGTGCAGTCCTTTGGTCAGCATCCGCAGAGGAAGAACTTCACTGCTGGTATTCAACCAACTACAATGTAGAAGTACATGCTTACGTAAAAAATGGAAAATACTGCGTAGTCAACAACACTTACGAACCACAGGATACAGTAGTTTACAGAGGTGATGGAAGCAGCTTCCGGTTACATATGGAGGCAAATGAGATCAAATGGTATCAGATATGAAAGATATCGGATAGATTTTATCTGTAAAATAGATTGAAAAGAAAGTCAGTGAAGAAATAACAGAACAGGTTCAGACGTGAGCAGAATGCTTTTGCCTGAACCTGTTTTGATGTGTCAATAAGTTGATTTTTGAACAATCTTGCGTTTGAATTTCTTATTTACGTATTGTTGTCGGTCGCTGTAGCCACCGGCATATAATTATTTAATTAAGCTGTTATCATCAAAGTAGTTGATCTGCATTGCTGAACGAACATCATGAAGTGTCTGTGCAGCTTTTGCTTCAGCAACCTTGCTTCCCTCTTTGAGGATATCATATACATCATTAAGATGCTGTTCCCAGTATTTACGTCTTTCACGGATCGGAGAAAGCTCTGCCTGGAGTACTTTATTCAGGAATTTCTTAACCTTGACATCACCCAGACCGCCGCGTGTATAATGGGCTTTCAGTTCATCCAGATTCTGATATTCAGGCAGGAACTCTGCAAAATATTCCGGTTTGCAGAATGCGTCCAGATAAATAAATACAGGGTTTCCTTCCACACGTCCCGGATCTTCCACACGAAGATGATTCGGGTCTGTGAACATGGACATAACCTTCTTCTTAACATCAGCTTCTTCATCTGAAAGGTAGATGCAGTTTCCGAGAGATTTGCTCATTTTTGCTTTTCCGTCAATACCTGGCAGACGTAAGCATGCTTTATTGGATGGCAGAATAATCTCAGGCTCTGTCAGAGTTTCGCCATAAACAGTATTAAATTTGTGGACGATCTCCTTGCACTGCTCGAGCATTGGAAGCTGATCTTCGCCAACCGGAACAGTAGTAGCGCGGAATGCAGTGATATCTGCAGCCTGGCTGATTGGATAGCAGAAGAATCCAACAGGGATGCTTGTCTCAAAATTACGCATCTGGATTTCAGATTTAACTGTAGGATTACGCTGTACACGTGCCACAGTAACAAGGTTCATATAATAGAAAGTAAGCTCTGTAAGCTCCGGAACCATGGACTGGATAAAGATAGTGGATTTCTCAGGATCAATGCCGCATGCAAGATAATCCAGGGCGACCTGAAGGATGTTCTGGCGAACTTTTTCAGGGTGTTCAGCGTTATCTGTTAATGCCTGTGCATCTGCGATCATAATATAAATTTCATCATATAAGCCGGAGTTCTGTAAACGAACACGCTCGGATAATGAACCAACATAATGTCCAACATGAAGGCGGCCTGTTGGGCGGTCACCGGTTAAAATAATTTTGCTCATTTTGCTCTCCTAAAAGTAAATTTCGATTTTCCAGAGAGTTTCTGGAAATTCTCAGTTATCCCTATTATAAAGCCTGCGAATGTTACCGTCAATGATTTTGAGAGAATAAATAGGTATTATGTTACACCAGTATGGTTTTATGTACGCTAAATAATACCATATATCTGTATGGTATTATGATATATTGGAAGAGAAAAGTGGTCAGAATCAAAAAGCAGCTAAATTTGTGAATAATTATACAGGAAATACATTTCCATAATTGATAAAAAGGAAAGATTCTGCTAAAATAATAAGGAATTATACAAAATTTTACACTGAATAAGGATAAGATAAAAGGAGTAAACACACCATGCCAGTATTTGATTTCAGCGGTGCTTCAGACAAGAAACCAGGTGTACAGTCTGAATGTACCTACACGACTTTCCAGTCCAATGAACAGGAAACATCCCCTGAGAAACCGATCATGGTTCTTGATAACAGCAGCCACCAGTGGAAACATCATTCCTGCGGTATTTTTACAAACCCGATCAAACGTACTTCCTTTGAGTTTAAAGAGGACGATGGAACTTTCGCAGCAGATATTCTCAGCATTGATTCAAGATTCGTAAGCCTTCTGAAATGGCTTGGAGAGAATCACATCAATGTACGTCTTTCCGGACAGAATCAGGAGAAAGGATATGCAGTTTATAAGATTCGTGAGACCGCATTCGGTGGCGGCACAAAGCTCTCCGCAGAGGACGGATTTCTTCAGTTTATGATCGAGAGACTTCTTGCAAGCAGTGCACCGGCAGAGATCGCAGAAGACGAAGATGAGGAAGAAACAGGAGATGAAATGAAGCTGACAAGTATTCAGAGCATCACTGATTTTATGACCTGCGCAGGCAGAACCCTTCCGGACAACATCCGTCTCTGGGCAAGAAGAAACCTTGCAGTTGCCCGTTCCCACGAAGTATCTCCGGAGGAAAGACGCCATGCTCAGCGAGCTCTTTCCATTATGATGAATGTACAGTGGAAGAGTAATTACTTTGAAGCAATTGATCCTCAGGAAGCCCGCAGAATCCTTGACGAAGAACTCTACGGAATGGAATCTGTAAAGCAGCGTATCATTGAGACGATCATTCAGATCAACCGTACCCATACACTTCCGGCATACGGACTTCTTCTTGTAGGCCCGGCAGGTACAGGTAAATCTCAGATTGCCTATGCGGTTGCCCGTATCCTGAAACTTCCGTGGACAACTCTGGATATGAGTTCCATCAACGATCCGGAACAGCTCACAGGAAGCTCCAGAATCTATGCAAACGCAAAGCCTGGAATCATCATGGAAGCCTTCTCAGCAGCAGGAGAATCCAACCTTGTATTCATCATCAACGAGCTTGATAAAGCAGCATCAGGCAAGGGCAACGGAAACCCGGCAGATGTACTTCTGACACTGCTTGACAACCTTGGATTTACAGATAACTACATGGAATGTATGGTGCCGACAGTGGGCGTTTATCCGATCGCTACAGCAAATGATAAATCCCAGATCAGCGCACCTCTGATGTCCCGTTTTGCAGTGATCGATATTCCGGATTACACCTCAGAAGAGAAGAAGATTATCTTCTCCAAATATGTACTTCCGAAAGTTCTGAAACGTATGAGCCTCAAAGCAGAAGAATGCGTAGTGACAGAAGACGGTCTGGAGGCTATTGTTGAGAAACACAAAAACACCAGCGGAATCCGTGACCTGGAACAGGCGGCAGAGCATATTGCAGCCAATGCCCTGTACCAGATTGAAGTAGACCACCTGACAGGTGTGACATTCAATGCAGAGATGGTAAGAGAATTACTTTCCTGAAAAACTGAAATTATATGTTTGAAAAAATCTTGACATAAATAAAAGTTAAGAGTATACTTTCAGACATCAGCAGGATAAAATTTAGAAATTGCTGATAAAAATAAAATAAGATCTTCAGGGCAGGGTGCAATTCCCTACCGGTGGTAAAGCCCACGAGCCGTAAGGTATGATTCGGTGCAATTCCGAAGCCGACAGTACAGTCTGGATGAAAGAAGATAGTAGTAGAGATACAGAAGAATTAACTGATCTGTGAAAGCGACTGCTCTGGAATAATAAATTTATTCCAGAGCTTTTTTATATCATCAAAGCAGTTTTAATGATGAAGCAAAAAGTCAGATTCACACGAAGATAATTCAAACAGATATTAATTTACAGGCCCTGGATGTTGAAAGACACCGGGGCTTTTTTGGTATCATCAGTACCATCAGAAGAACAGGAGATGAGGGATTGAAAGATATAACGGATATGGAAAAAGACAGGCAATATATGAAAATGGCGTTAGAACTGGCACAAAAAGGAATGGGATTTACAGCACCTAACCCAATGGTAGGTGCCGTGATCGTCAAAAGAGGAAAAGTCATTGGCCAGGGATATCACAGAAAATACGGTGAACCTCATGCAGAAAGGGAAGCTCTGGCATCATGTACAGAACAGCCAGAAGGTGCCTCCATATATGTTACTCTGGAACCTTGCTGCCATTACGGGAAACAGCCTCCGTGTGTCAATGCAATCCTGGAATCGGGGATCAGACGTGTGATCATTGGTTCCTCGGACCCTAATCCCCTGGTTTCAGGAAAAGGAATCCGGATTCTGAAAGAGCATGGGATCGAAGTAACGGAAAACGTTTTAAAAGAAGAGTGCGATAAACTCAATGAAGCATTTTTCTATTACATACAGAATCAAAAACCATATGTAGTCATGAAATATGCGATGACCATGGATGGAAAAATTGCCACTTATACAGGCGCATCCAGATGGGTGACAGGCGAAGCTGCCAGAATGCATGTGCAGAAACAGAGATTGAAATATACAGGGATTATGGCTGGAGTGGGAACTGTGCTGGCAGATGATCCGATGCTTACATGCAGACTGGAAAACGGCAGAAATCCTGTGCGTATTATCTGTGACTCCCACTTGCGGACACCACTGAATTCCAGAATTGTGAAAACGGCATCAACAATTCCAACAATCTTTGCAACCAGCAGTAAAGACCAGCAGAAGATAAAGAATTATGAAGATATGGGATGTAAAGTTCTGGATGTCCCGGAAAAAAACGGACACATAGATTTAAACAGACTAATGGAACTTCTGGGAGCTGCAAAGATAGACAGTATCTTACTGGAAGGAGGAGGCACTTTAAACTGGTCAGCACTCGAAAGCGGTATTGTTCAGAAAGTCCAGACCTATATAGCACCTAAACTTTTTGGGGGAGAAAGTGCAAAGACACCGATAGAAGGAAAAGGATTTCCTGATCCTGCCAGCGCAATATTATTAAAAAACAGCGAAATAATCAGAATAGGAGATGATTTTCTTATAGAGAGTGAGGTGAAGAGTAATGTTCACGGGAATTGTTGAAGAACTGGGAACTGTGAAAAAAATAAAAAAAGGAGCAAATTCAGCAGTATTTACGATACGGGCAGAGAAACTTCTGGATGATCTGAAAACAGGGGACAGTGTAGCTGTAAATGGAATCTGCCTCACTGTAACTGCATGTCTGGAAGATGGTTTTACAGCAGATGTGATGCATGAGACATTGAATCGTTCTGCGCTGATTCAGCTTTCTTTGGGACAGCATGTAAATCTGGAAAGGGCAATGCCTGCAAATGGAAGATTTGGAGGACACATTGTTGCCGGGCATGTGGATGGAACAGGAAAAATCACGGAAATTCGCAGAGATGATAATGCTGTCTGGTACACCATTCAGGCTTCACCACAAATTATGAAATATATTGTGACAAAAGGTTCTGTAACAGTTGATGGAATCAGTCTTACAGTGGCAAAAGTCTCAGAAACAGACTTTTCCATTTCTGCAATTCCTCATACAGTAAAGATTACAGTCCTCGGAGAACGCAAAGAAGGAGATATCGTCAATCTGGAGACAGACATAATTGGAAAATACGTGGAAAAATTAATAACGCCTGTGAAAGAACAGCCGATAAAAAGTAATATTACACGGGATTTTCTGAACAAGTATGGCTTTTGACAGAATTAACCACAAAGCGGTTATTCGATTGATGCAGAACTGTACAGTGGATGTTTTATCTGCCTGACACGAACCAGATAAGCAGCCAATACGAATGATTTTGCCCTCTTAACAACAGAAAAATATATTGTATCAGAAAAATACATTGCATAAGGAGAGAAAAAATGAACGGATTTGATTCAGTAGAAGAAGCTCTGGAAGAACTTCGGAATGGAAAAATTATTCTGGTAACGGATGATCCGGACAGAGAGAATGAAGGAGATTTTATCTGTGCAGCAGAGTTTGCCACAACAGAAAATATTAACTTTATGGCAACTCACGGAAAAGGACTTATCTGTATGCCAATGTCTGAGGAATATGTAAGAAAACTGCAGTTCCCGCAGATGGTAGCAGAAAATTCAGATAATCACGAAACTGCTTTTACTGTTTCCGTAGACCATATCAGCACCACTACAGGAATCTCTGCGGCAGAACGTTCTGTTACTGCCATGAAATGTGTGGATGAGAATGCAAAACCCGAAGATTTCAGACGCCCCGGACATATGTTTCCACTTCTGGCGAAGAAGAACGGTGTTCTGGAAAGAAACGGACATACAGAGGCAACTGTAGACCTGTGCAGACTTGCAGGGTTAAAACAGTGCGGGCTGTGCTGTGAAATTATGAGAGAAGACGGCACTATGATGCGGACTTCTGAGTTACGGGAACTTGCCGGAAAGTGGAATCTTAAATTCATAACAATTAAAGATATTCAGAATTACCGTAAATGCCATGATATTCTGGTGGATCGCGTGACGACCACAAAAATGCCGACCAGATACGGAGAGTTTATGGCGTATGGATTTGTAAACCGCCTGAATGGGGAACATCATGTAGCACTGGTAAAAGGTGAAATCGGAGCTGGAGAAAACGTCCTGTGCCGTGTGCATTCAGAGTGCCTGACAGGAGACGTTTTTGGATCACAGCGTTGTGACTGCGGACAGCAGTTTGCAGCGGCGATGGCCCAGATTGAGGAAGAAGGCAGAGGGATACTCCTTTATATGAGACAGGAAGGAAGAGGAATCGGACTGATCAATAAACTTCGTGCCTATGAACTTCAGGAACAGGGAATGGATACACTCGAAGCGAATCTGGCACTTGGATTTGCCGGAGACGAAAGAGAATACTACATTGGTGCGCAGATTCTGAGAAATCTTGGGGTAAAAGAGCTGCGGCTGCTGACAAATAACCCGGATAAAGTTTATCAGTTGGAAGAATTTGGCATCAGGATCAAACAGAGAGTTCCGATACAGATGAATGCCACAGCGTATGATCTGCGTTATCTTAAGACAAAACAATTACGAATGGGACATATTCTGAAGTATTAAATACAGCGGGGATTTTCATATATAACGATAACGTTCCCGAAAATAAAATTTACCGTATATAAAAACCTGTACAGGTTAAAAAATATAAATTTACAGATGAAAGGACCAGAAAAAATGAAAACATTAGAAGGAAAATTAGTATCAGATGGAATGAAAGTAGGAATTGTAGCAGCCCGCTTCAATGAATTTATAACTTCCAAGCTGGTAAGTGGTGCCATGGATGGACTGACACGTCACAATGTAAAAGAAGAGGACATCCAGGTAGCGTGGGTACCAGGTGCTTTTGAAATCCCACTGATCGCGTCTAAAATGGCAAAAAGTGGAAAGTATGATGCGGTTATCTGCGTAGGTGCTGTGATTCGTGGAAATACCAGTCATTATGATTATGTATGCAATGAGGTTTCCAAAGGGATTGCATCAGTATCACTGGAAACAGGAGTTCCGGTATTATTCGGAGTACTTACCACAGAAAACATCGAGCAGGCAATTGAACGCGCAGGTACAAAAGCAGGAAATAAAGGCTATGACTGTGCACTCAGTGCCATTGAAATGGTAAATCTGATCAAAGAACTTGAAGCTTAAATAGACAACAGGTCAGACCCTGAAAGTGAAACCAGTTCACGAAAATCGAAAGGTAATGGTGCTTCCAGAAGGAGCATTTCATCTCTGAAAGGATGCTGAAAAGAAACTTTCCATGCATGAAGGGCTGCCCTGGAAAAGGAAGCACAGGAAGATATTTTATCGTCTGAATGATAAAGAGTATCTCCAAGCAAAGGATGTCCTGTGGATGCCATATGGACACGGATCTGGTGGGTACGTCCGGTATCCAGCTTAAGTGTGATAAGCGACCAGTCCTGACTGGAAAAAAGAGTATGATAATGAGTAACTGCTGTTTTGATTTTTCCCGATAATGCAGATGAATGTAAGGAAAGATCAGCAGCAGTTTTCATTTTCAGATGATTCTCCGGGTCCTGCATCAGCGGTAAATCTAAGGTATGCCAGACACCAGGCATATCTACAGGCAAAGTATCGGATACAGCGGCAAGATATTGCTTGTGAATTTTGCATGGAGATTTTACAGATTGAAGCCTTGAAGCTGCTACCTGATTTTTGGCAAAAACCACAATCCCGGAAGTCTCCTGATCCAGCCGCCCCACCGGGCGGACACAGACCTGTTCATTTTTCTCTCGAAAGTAACCGGCAACAAGATTGGAGAGGCTGTCTGTATAATGCATTCCCGTTGGATGCGTAACCATTCCTGCCGGTTTATCAACCGCCAGAATATCCGTATCTTCATATAAAATATTCAGAGAAAAAGAAGTTTCGGAAATTGAAGCTGAAGCTCTGTTGGAATGGAAATCCGACAAATCTTTACTTCTGATTCCGTCATTATAATTTTCAAGATGCGCAGAAGCAGTCCCGGCTTCCTCCAGACAAACGCGGATCACATCGCCTGGATATATTGTCTCAGTTACACGACAGCGAACTCCGTTTCTGGTAATCCCGTCCGGTCGAAACTTCGCCTGGCTGATCTGCCGTTTTGTAAGTCCTGCATTCTTTTTCAGAAATGCTTCCATTTTAAGTTCTGTAGTTTGTTCATCTATTCTAAATTCCAGATATCGTTCCATCTTAATACTTTTCCTGTGTAATATATTCTGATATTGATACCATTGATATTACAGGGCAAAAAATAAACTGTCAATGCAAAATTATGTCAGCGTAATGCATAAAATATACTGAAGAAAAATTGCAATTGTGCTATGATATAAGAATCAAAACAATGAAAGCGGGGCAGAAAATAAATATGAAATACTTAATCATTGGAGCCGGAGGAACCGGTGGTGTTACCGGATATTATATGAAAAAAGCAGGCAAGGACGTAACCCTGATCGCGAGAGGCGAACACCTGAAAAAGATCCAGAAACAGGGTCTTACATTGGAGAAAATGTGGGATAAAACAGAGGAAAACATAAGCATTCCTGCTACAGATATGGAGCATTATGCAGAGCATCCGGACGTAATTTTTGTCTGCGTGAAAGGCTATTCCTTACAGGAAACGATTCCGTTTATCAAACGCATTGCCAGGAAAAATACTATTGTAATTCCATTGTTGAATATATATGGAACAGGTGGAAAAATGCAGAAAGAACTGCCGGATCTTCTGGTAACGGACGGCTGCATCTATGTTTCTGCCAACATTAAAGAACCGGGAAAACTTCTCCAGCATGGACAGATCCTGCACATTGTATTCGGCGTAAGAGACAAAGCAGAATTCCGACCGGAACTGAAAGAGATTCAGAAAGACCTCTGTGACAGTCATATCGACGGGACTCTTTCGGAAAACATCCGCCGTGAAGCACTGGAGAAATTTTCCTATGTATCCCCGATCGGGGCAGCAGGACTCTATTACCACGCAACTGCCGCAGATTTCCAGAAAGAAGGCGAAGCCAGAGAACTTTTTAAGACCATGATAAAAGAAATCGCAGCACTTGCAGAAGCCATGGGAGTTCCTTTCCAGAAAGATATGGCAGAAGTAAATTTGAAAATCCTTTCCAACCTCGCACCGGAAGCAACCACTTCCATGCAGCGGGATATCATGGCAGGAAAACAGTCCGAAATTGACGGATTAGTTTACGAAGTAGTAAGAATGGGAGAAGAATATCACGTTCCGGTACCCGCATATGAGAAAGTGGCAGAAAAACTCAGAGCCCTGTAGCGAAGCGGATTGCGAATATCCGCCTGACCACCGAAACAACATGAAAAAGGGATGCGAATTACTCGCATCCCTTTCGTACTCATTTGGACAATAAAATTATAATTTAATTATAATTAACTTTAATTCAGCAATTATAATTATAACTGAGGACCAGCTGCAACAAGTGCTTTACCAGCAGCGTTTCCTTCGTATTTAGCAAAGTTCTTGATGAATCTTCCAGCAAGATCTTTTGCTTTTTCTTCCCATTCAGAAGCGTCAGCATATGTGTCACGAGGATCAAGGATACCTGTGTCTACGCCGTTAAGCTCTGTAGGAACTTCGAAATCGAAGAATGGGATCTTCTTAGTAGGAGCGTTAAGGATATCTCCGTTAAGGATTGCATCGATGATACCACGAGTATCTTTGATGGAGATACGTTTTCCTGTTCCATTCCATCCTGTGTTAACCAGGTAAGCTTTTGCTCCGCTCTTTTCCATTTTCTTAACAAGTTCTTCTGCGTATTTTGTCGGATGCAGTTCAAGGAATGCCTGTCCGAAGCAAGCAGAGAATGTAGGTGTAGGCTCTGTGATTCCACGCTCTGTACCAGCAAGTTTAGCTGTGAATCCAGACAGGAAATAGTACTGAGTCTGAGCTTCTGTCAGGATAGATACCGGAGGAAGTACTCCGAAAGCGTCTGCAGACAGGAAGATTACGTTCTTAGCTGCCGGTGCAGAAGAGATCGGGCGAACGATGTTTTCAATGTGGTTGATCGGATAAGATACACGAGTATTCTCTGTTACACTCTTATCTGCGAAATCAATCTTGCCTTCAGCATCAAGTGTTACGTTCTCAAGAAGAGCGTTACGTTTGATTGCATTGTAGATGTCCGGCTCAGATTCTTTGTCAAGGTTGATAACTTTAGCGTAGCATCCACCTTCAAAGTTGAATACGCCGTTGTCATCCCAGCCATGCTCGTCATCACCGATCAGGAGACGTTTCGGGTCTGTGGAAAGAGTTGTTTTACCTGTTCCGGAAAGACCGAAGAAGATAGCTGTGTTTTCGCCGTTCATATCTGTGTTTGCAGAGCAGTGCATGGAAGCCATGCCTTTCAGTGGAAGGAAGTAGTTCATCATAGAGAACATACCTTTCTTCATTTCTCCGCCGTACCATGTGTTTACGATAACCTGCTCTTTAGTTGTGATGTTGAACATTACAGCTGTTTCAGAGTTCAGGCCTAATTCTTTATAGTTTTCAACTTTAGCTTTGGAAGCGTTGTATACAACGAAATCTGGCTCGAAGTTTTCAAGTTCTTCAGCTGTTGGCTGGATGAACATATTTGTTACGAAATGTGCCTGCCAAGCAACTTCAACGATGAAACGGATAGCCATACGAGTATCTTTGTTAGCACCGCAGAATGCATCTACTACGAAAAGTCTCTTGTTGGAGAGCTCTTTTTTAGCGATTTCTTTTACTGCATCCCATGCTTCCTGAGTTGCAGGATGGTTATCGTTTTTGTATTCGTCTGTTGTCCACCATACTGTATCTTTGGAGTTCTCATCCATAACGATGTATTTATCTTTAGGAGAACGTCCTGTGTAGATACCTGTCATAACGTTAACTGCACCAAGTTCGCTGACCTGACCTTTTTCAAAGCCTTCCAGTTCCGGTTTGGTTTCTTCTTCAAATAATACTTCATAAGAAGGGTTGTAGACAATTTCTGTAGTTCCGGTAATGCCATACTTGCTTAAATCGATTTTTGCCATCTTACGTTTAACCTCTTTTCTTCGTTAATGAAAGCGCCTGTTTAAACAGGCTTAAGATACCTTACCATAAAAGCGAATGGGTATCGCTTCTCTTTTACTATTATACATATTTAACGCTTAAAATCAACAGGATTTTTGCCTTTTTTTGAATTTTGTTAAAGATTTATCAACTGGAATTTGATGAAAAATCCGTCATTTTTCACAAAAGGTATGTAAATTTATTATAGTGGCAATATGGGAATACTATTCGTGGATATGATAATATTCTGTCTGACTGGAACAGGCAGGAAAGACAACCAGGAAATACTAACCAGGAAAGCTGCCACTATGTGGTTGTGCTGATAAAAGATGCATGTTAAAATAGGAAAGAATTATCCGGCTGAAAATGACAGAGTATTATACAGCAGAGAAAAATAAAGGTTACTGTGAACGGAGTGAACATTAACAAATAAAGAGAGGATGAAGATTATCAAAACTTATTATTTAATTGATTATGAAAATGTAGGAAGTGAAGGCTTCAAAGGATGCGAAAAATTACGGGAAACAGATATTATCCATCTTTTTTATACAGATAACAGCAGAAAAATAGACCTTGATATTATTAATGATCACGGAGAAGCAAAGCTGGTCACACATAAAGTACCGACAGGAAATCAGTCAGCAGATATGCATCTGGGATCTTATCTGGGATATCTGATAGGAAAAGAATGCACAGGTCAGGATGAAGAATGCAAAATTGTTGTAATCAGCAAAGATACAGGCTTTGACCATATTATAGAATTCTGGAAGGCAGAAAAAAATGTAAAAATCTCCAGAAACGAGAAGATTTCCGGAAAACAGGTACAGACAAGGAAACAGGTAAAAAAACAGACCGGTAAAGAAAAAGACAAACAGGTAGCAGAACAAACTGATCAGAAAATAGAAAAACAGTTGAATGAACAACCTGAAAAGCAGTCGGCCAAACAATCAGAGAATCAGAATACAAAAAAGCCAAAACAAAAGATAATTGACATGAAAGCCGGAACAAAGAGATTACAGCAGGAATTGATATTGGTTCTCGACAAGGCAGGCATGCCAAAGGAAGTGGTAAATTATGTTTCAACAACTGTGGAAAAAAATGCAGAAGACAAAAACAGAAAACAGCAGATTTACAGATCTATCATCTCCAAATACGGACAGACAAAAGGACTGAATATCTATAACCATATTAAAAAGAAAATCTAATGGAATAAAAAATAACGGAATAAAAGAAGGAGGCCGGGAACCTCATCGATTCCCGGCAAAAGTATGAAAAAGAAAAAGTTTTATTTGCAATTACTCTTTGCTCTGTACAGGTAATAATATAACCAGAAAATGTGAGAAATATGTGGTAAGAATTTGAAAAAACTGTGAAATAGATGGAAATTTAAAATGAACGTAACAAATTGCATAAGACCTGACATTGAAAGCATCTAGCAGTTATGATAAGATAAAAGTACAAAAGATGTAACTATTCAGATGTCTATTTTCAAAGAAGATACTGAACAGTTATCAAAAGACTATGAATATCAATTATTATAATTGTGCAAACAGGGAATGGTTATGATATTTTGAAGATACAGGAGATAAGGTATGCAGCTAAATCTGGAACAGAAAAAACTGATTCGGAGTTCAGCCATGGGACATTCAATCATTAGAGGGGTAGCAGGTTCTGGAAAAACTACAGTAGCAGTACATAGAATTTCATTTTTGCTTGATAATTATTGTTATGGTGCGAGCGATAAAATATTGATGGTCACCTATAATAAAAGTCTGACAAATTATATTGAGTATATATATGGTCAGATTGATAAAGATGACCAATATGGATTGTTTGATAAAACAGAATTGCAGAAAAACGTAAAAATAACGAATATAGATAAACTGTTGTATTCTTATTTTAGAGCATTTTGTCAGGAAAAAGGGAAGCTGCTTCAAATTGTCCAAGGACAAAAAGAAATTGAAATATGGCAGAAAAGTCTCAGTAATGTAAAAAAGACATTCGGGGATGTCAAAATTCTGGATGCAAAGTATTTAGGATTTTTGAAAAATGAAATTGCATGGATTAAGGCTTGTAATTATGTGGAATATGAAAGTTATCAGTCGGCTGACAGGATTGGAAGAATGGGAAGCAAAGGAAGCAATGAGGGACCACAGAAATTACAGAAAAACAGCCGGATCAGACAGGCGATTTATGAATTAATGGCAACATATACGAAAGAGTGCTATGCGCAAAATCTTTGTGATTTTCAGGATGTAGCATTGTATGCTTTGAAGTATCTGAAAAACCATAAAATATCTGGATATACACATATTATTATTGACGAGAGTCAGGATTTATCCAGAGTTCAGCTGCAATGTCTTATGCAAATGTATGATTCTGAAAAGGATTACAGTAGTATTATGTTTGTAGCAGATACAGCACAGAGTATTTATAGTACATCATGGCTTGTGAAGGGACGGAGCTTTACAAGCATAGGTTTGGATATGACAGGAAGAAGCACATCCCTTGCAAAAAATTATCGTACAACAACACAAATTGCTGAGGCTGCATATAGTCTGATCAGAGAAGACTCAGATATTGTAAATGATGATAACTTTGTAAAACCTTCACTTATTGATAAGCAGGGGATTTATCCGGTTTTTGCCCGGTATAATACAATTGGGGAAGAAATTTTGGGAGTGGAAAAACTTTTAAAGAAACTTCTTAAACGCTATGAAGCGAAAGAAATTGCAATTGTTGCCAGAACCAAAAGAATCCTGGAAGAAGTTAAAAAAGAAACAGATGAGAATATAAAGATGACGCTGTATACTTCTCAGGAAGGAATCAATTTCGGAGAAGAGGCAATTAAGCTGCTGACTATGCATTCTATAAAAGGGCTTGAGTTTAAAATAGTAATTCTTATGGGATTATCAGACAAATTAATTCCGAATCCTATGTTATTGCAGGAAAACGAAGATGCCGCTTATGTAGAAACAATGGAAAGAAAATTACTTTATGTAGGTATGACAAGGGCAACAGAGAGATTGTATATGAGTTGTCATGGCGTTCCTTCGAGGTTTATTTCAAGTATAGAACCAAAATTTCTGAAAATGAGGGAGGGAGCGGCATTTCGTTGCCTGACAGATATTCCCTTACAGAATTATATGTTTAAGGACAAAATTGCAGATCTTTATAGTAAAGAAGAAAAAATACGTCAATGGTTGTTGAATGAACTGAAAACAGTTTATCATTATCCGTCAGAATTGCTAGATGTAGAATATAAAGTACAGGTTTTCTCAAAAATGGGATTTGTTGATGTCGTTGTCATGGTTTATAAAAATAATCGGATAGTACCGTATATTATGGCTGAGGTAAAACAATACCAGGCAGGAATAAGCGTAGCTGAAGAACAATTGCGCTCTTATATGGCTGTAAGTCCAGAGGTTTGCTATGGAATTATTACAGATGGAAATGAACTGAAACTTATCAATAAAGAGGGAGCAGAAGTAGAGGATATTCCGAAGTTTGATGTTTCAATGCTTCCGTCAGGAATTGCTGAATATATATATGTGGATTTTGTACGGGACAAAAAATACAGGTATATGTGTGACGAAGAATGTCCGGATGAATTTATCCTTCAGGAAGAAAATGCGCAGAGAAGTTTAAAAGAGAATGAACTGGTACAATGTCCTGTATTTGCTGAAATAGCAGCAGGAACTCCGATAGAAATGACGGAAGGTATAACAGAGATATGTAAATTACCCTTAGAATGGATCTCAGTACCTGCGGAAACTTTTCTTTTGACTGTACGGGGAAATTCTATGATTAATGCAGATATTAATAATGGAGACAAAGTCGTTTTGCGGAAAACAAATGTGGTAGATAACGGGCAGATTGCGGCTGTAGAACTTGATGGAAATGTCACATTAAAAACTTTTCGAAAGATGGGAAGTACCATTTTGCTAATTCCGGAAAATGATGAGTATGAACCCATGATGGTCAATGCGGATCAGATCAGGATACTGGGTCATGCGATCGGAGTAATAAAAAAGAAAAATAATGTGTAGAGTAATTTGAAATTGCTTTGCTATAAAATGGAAAGGAAACTATGAATATACAAATATTCGGAACAAAGAAAAATTTTGACAGCAAGAAAGCAGAACGCTATTTCAAAGAACGGGGAATTAAATATCAGTTTATAGATATGAAAGAAAAAGGCTTAAGTAAAGGTGAATTCCAATCTGTCTGCAAGGCAATTGGTGGTTATAGCAAGCTGATAGATACTGACTGCAAGGATAAAGACCTGCTGGCATTGATCACTTATATCGCAGAGGAAGACAAGGCAGAGAAAATTCTCGAAAACCAGAGCATTATCAAGGTCCCAGTGGTAAGAAATGGAAAACAGGCGACAGTAGGATATCAGCCGGAGATATGGAAGAACTGGAAATAAAAAAATGTGAATAGATTCAAAATTATACGATATAAAAGGAAAAATAAAAGATGGCAAAGATCAGAATCATAAAGAAAAATAATGACTGCAGCATGGAATACGAAGTAGGTGATATTTGTGAGGTCACAGGTACCTGGTATGGCGGCGTCCACATCAATGGCCGTTCCGGAATCCCGGTTTCCCTTGATAAAGAAGAATATATGGAACTCAACACAGAACCGGAAGAACCTGACAGTGCAGAAAATGAAAATACATCAGAATCACCGGAACACGATATCCATACAGGCGACATTGTACAGCATTTCAAAAGAGAATGGGTATCCCCGGATACTTCCGAATATCTCTATAAAGTCCTGGCAGTAGCCCATCACACAGAAAACGGTGAAAAACTGATGATCTACCAGGCTCTCTACGCACCTTTCAAAATCTGCGCCAGACCCTATGATATGTTTATGAGTGAAGTGGACAGAGACAAATATCCGGATATTAAACAGAAGTACAGATTTGAAAAATATACTGAAAAATAGATGATTGATATTTTATGGAATTGCTATAGTAAAACAGGCACTTTTGCCTGTACAAAAACACTTTGTCGTTGTATAGTAATAACAAATAATAACAGCATACGTTTCCAAAGATTTTATGGGATTATCTGAAAAAATGTGCAGAAAGAACGAAAGGGAAGGAAATATGCAGAAGGTATTAGTAGTTGTAGACATGCAGAATGACTTCATCGATGGAGCTCTTGGAACAAAAGAGGCAGTTGCCATTGTACCTGGTGTAAAAGAGAAAATCGAAAATTTTGATGGAGTTGTTCTTTTTACCAGAGACACCCATGAGACTTACTATCTTGACACCCAGGAAGGAAAGAAGCTTCCTGTACCGCACTGTATCCGTGACACTGAAGGCTGGCAGATCAGAAGCGAATTAGATGCACTCAGAAAAACAAAACCCATTGATAAAGAAACCTTTGGTTCCACAGATCTTGCAGGAGAACTGGTGGCAATGAATGAGGATAATGAAATCGAAAGTATCACATTCGTAGGTTTATGCACAGACATCTGTGTTATTTCCAATGCACTTCTGGCAAAAGCATCTCTCCCGGAAGTTCCGATCATCGTAGACGCTAAATGCTGCGCAGGCGTAACACCGGAAAGCCATGAGAATGCACTGAAAGCAATGGAAGCATGCCAGATTCAGATTGACAGATAAACTGCAGAGCAGTTATTCAGTTATAAACAAGCAGTAAAGCAGATGATTTTATCCACCTGACAATTCAGATATGAGGAGTGACAAATGAAGACAATTACACGAGACGAGGCATTTACATTATTAAAAAAATACAACAAGGATCCATTCCACATTCAGCATGCCCTGACTGTAGAAGCAGTAATGAAATGGTATGCCAATGAACTTGGCTATGGCGAAGATGCAGAATACTGGGGAATTGTAGGGCTCCTCCACGACATCGACTTTGAACTATATCCGGAAGAACACTGTCTGAAAGCTCTGGAAATGCTCCGCGAAGCAGGCGTAGGCGAAGACGTAATCCATTCAGTTGTATCCCACGGCTACGGCATCACAGTAGGATGTGGCGCAACCATTGATGTAGCACCGGAACACGAAATGGAAAAAGTACTCTTTGCGGCGGACGAACTTACAGGACTTATCTGGGCAGCAGCACTTATGAGACCATCCAAAAGCACAAAAGACATGGAACTCAAATCCCTCAAGAAGAAATACAAGAGCAAAGGCTTCGCAGCAGGATGCTCCAGAGAAGTTATTGAACGCGGCGCTGACCAGCTCGGCTGGGAACTGCAGAGGCTTCTCACTATGACACTGCAGGCAATGGCAGACTGCGAGGATGCGATTAAGGCAGAGATGGATGCGGAAGAGTAATGGAATGTCTGATTTATTGACGTATTACCAGAAATGAATGATGGAATCAGAGAACCAGACTGTATATAGGGGAAGAAACCTATGTGCAGTCTGGTTCTCTTTTTATATGGAAGTTGATGAAAGAGAAAAGATATCAAAAAAGAAATATGCAACAGTTTTTGCGTATTATAGATAAGTGAATATAACAAAAAATGTCTGACGAAAATTGTTGCTGTTTATGTCAAAAAAATGTATAATATGTCACAAAGAAGTTAGATTTATCAGAAAAATTAAGGCATAAGAAACAAAACAGGCATTTTGCAGATAAAACAGGAGTGAAATCAGTGCGGGATGGCATTTGGTGAGTGAATATATGGCAGATATAGATAAAACATTAAAATATTACAATGAAAATGCGCAGTCTTTTGCCTCTGGGACTGTTTCAGTAAAGTTTACAGAAGTACAAGATAAATTTCTGGAGAAACTTAATTTAGATGCGTATATTCTCGACTTTGGCTGTGGTGCAGGAAGAGATACAAAGTATTTTCTGAGTCGTGGATATCAGGTGGATGCAGTTGATGGCTCAGAACAATTGTGTCGGATTGCAAGTGAATATACGGGAATCAAAGTCAGGCAGATGCTGTTTCAGGAATTGGATGAAAAAGAAAAATATGATGGCATATGGGCTTGTGCATCTATTCTCCATTTGCCGAAAAAACAACTGCGTGAAGTTTTGAAAAATATGTATGCAGCATTGAAATCGAAAGGATGGATTTATACCTCTTTCAAATACGGAGAATTTGAAGGCGAACGAAACGGAAGATATTTTACCGATTTTACGACAGATACATTTAAAGATTTCATACATGACATGCATGGCCTTAAAATAGAAGAACAATGGATTACAGGAGATGTCCGACCGGGAAGAGGTGAGGAAAAATGGCTGAATTTACTTCTGCAGAAAAAGTAAACATCGGGTATGAAAACGAATATTCCACAGATGCAATGACCGGCGGACCGGATAAAAGAAGACAGCTATATTATCAGTTGATCCGGAGTATGAAAAAAGCGGAAAGCGTTGATATCATTGTTTCTTTTCTTATGGAATCCGGGGTGAGAATGCTGCTGAAAGAACTGGAACATACCTTGAAACGCGGAGCCAAAATCCGAATCCTGACAGGAAACTACCTTGGAATTACACAGCCATCAGCACTATATCTGATCAAAAGAAAACTTGGTGACAGAGTTGATCTTAGATTTTATTGTGAAAAAGGACGGTCTTTTCATCCCAAGTCTTACATTTTCCATTATACAGATTACAGTGAACTTTACATCGGCTCTTCCAATATTTCCAGAAGTGCGCTGACCTCAGGAATAGAATGGAATTATCGGTTCAGCAGTCAGAAAGACCCGGAAAACTACAAAGAGTTCTTTCGTACATTTGAAGATTTATTTGTGAATCATTCCATTATCATTGATGACAAAGAATTAAAACGTTACTCCCAGAACTGGCACCGTCCGGCGGTGGCAAAAGACCTTGACAGATATGACTTTACAGAGTCGGAAACAAATGATACGAAAATAAAACCTTTATATGAACCAAGAGGAGTACAGATCGAGGCATTGTGCGCATTGGAAGATACAAGAGCAGAAGGAGCACAGAAAGCACTCATTCAGGCTGCAACGGGAATAGGGAAAACCTATCTGGCGGCGTTTGATTCTAAACCATATAAAAAGGTTTTGTTTGTTGCTCATAGAGAAGAGATTTTGCGACAGGCAGCGGTTTCTTTCCGGAATGTGAGAAATTCTGAGGACTATGGATTTTTCACAGGAGACGAAAAATGTACGGATAAATCAGTTATTTTTGTTTCGGTAGCAACTCTTGGAAAGGCAGAATATTTAAATGAAAAATATTTTGCACCGGATTATTTTGAGTATGTGGTAATTGATGAATTTCATCATGCAGTCAACAACCAGTACAGGAAAATTGTAGATTACTTTCACCCACAGTTTTTACTTGGACTGACAGCAACACCGGAACGAATGGACGGCAAAAATATTTATGAAATCTGCGATTATAACGTGCCATATGAGATTTCACTAAAAGATGGTATTAACAAGGGAATGTTAGTTCCATTTCATTATTATGGGATTTACGATGATACGGATTATACGAAACTGCATGTGGTAAAAGGAAAATATGTGGAAAAGGAACTGAATGAAACCTATATTGGAAATGCCCGCCGATATGATCTGATTTATAAATATTACTGCAAATATGGTTCCAGACGTGCGCTGGGCTTCTGCTGTTCCAGAGAACATGCAGAAGAAATGGCGAAAGAATTTTGCAGAAGAGGGATTCCGGCGGCAGCAGTTTACAGCAACGCAGACGGTGCATTTTCCATGGACAGATCGGAAGCAATTGAGAAACTGGAAAGCGGAGAAATCAGAGTGATTTTTTCTGTGGATATGTTCAATGAAGGCGTGGATATTCCATCTGTTGATATGGTAATGTTCCTGCGTCCGACAGAATCTCCGGTTGTATTTTTGCAGCAGTTAGGGAGAGGACTGAGAAAAAGTAAGAGGAAAGAGTACCTGAATGTCCTGGATTTTATCGGAAATTATGAAAAGGCAGGAAGAGTCAGATACTTACTGACAGGAAAAAACAAGACAGAAAAACAGACATATTCCCCGGCAGACAAAACAGATTATCCGGATGATTGCTTCGTTGATTTTGATATGAGACTGATTGATCTGTTTGCAGAAATGGACAGGAAATACCTGACAATCAAAGAGCAGATCAGAAACGAATATTTCAGAGTGAAAGAATTGCTGGGAAAACAACCGTCACGCATGGATTTATTTACATATATGGATGATGAAGTTTATCAGTTGGCGGTTACACATTCAAATGAAAATCCGTTTAAAAGATATTTAGAATATCTGAAAGAACTGAATGAACTCACAGATGAGCAGGAAAGTTTCTGTCAGGGATTTGGAAAAGATTTTATAAATCTGCTGGAAAACACCAGTATGAGCAAGGTTTACAAAATGCCAGTGTTGATGGCTTTTTATAATCATGGCAATGTCAGGATGGAAGTGACAGAAACAGAACTTCTGGAGAGTTGGAAGGAATTCTTCTCTATAGGAACAAACTGGAAAGATTTAGATAAAGGGATTACATATGAGGAATACTGTAAAATCTCAGATAAAGAGCATATAAAGAAGATTATTCAAATGCCAGTGAAATTTCTGTTGAAGTCTGGGGGAGGATTCTTTGTGAAAAAAGAAGGCGTTGTTTTGGCACTTCGAGATGAGATGGGAGAAATGGTGAAGAATCCTGTATTGGCAGAGCAGATGAAAGATGTCATTGAGTACAGGGCAATGGATTACTATAGAAGACGCTATAAAGAACAAATAAAGACATATTTACAGTAATGAGGAACTGCGTATGGAATCAGAAAATTATGTCTACAAGAAAGAAGTAGATTGGTCAACATTAATGGAAGGATTTACATTACCGTTGGATAATCAGGTTATTTTCCTTTGAAATATGGAACATTTTTTGCAGCGAGGAGAATCTAAAATTATTCATTTTTTTATGAATAGAAAAACGTATGATGCAAAGATTGTTAATGTAAATAATTCTGTAGAAAAAAGAAAGAAGGACGCATATCAAATCCGGTATACAAGAAATGGAGATCTGTCTCAGGCACTTCAACAATATTTTTTTAAAACCATGAATTACATAAGAGCTATTCGCGAAAGCAGAGATCTAAAAGACAGAAGCTACATAAAAATGCCAGAAGGATTGAAAGAATATCTTGCCATTTATACTACGGAATATGAAGATACCTTTCTTCTGGAACCAATTGCTCAGGATGATTTTCAGGTTATGAAAAAAGCAATTCAAGGAATGAAAGAACGTTCTGTAGAGAATGAAATAGAATATGAAATTGAAGACAAAAACAGTGGAATAGAAAAGAGACTACAGATTGTTAAGATTCGTAAATTGAACAGAAAAATAGGAGAAAATCTGAAATTACTATATGGATACCGATACCAGATATGTGGACGGGTAATTGGGGAAAAATATGGTTCACGTATAGCGGAGGCACATCATATTGATTATTTTGTTAATAGCCTGAATAATGATGCGAATAATCAAATGATTGTCTGCCCGAATCATCATAGCGTTATACATGATGCAAATCCTGTTTTTGATTGGAAAAGTATGATATATAAGTTTAATAATGGATGTGAGGAAAAAATTAGAATTAATAAGCATTTGATGCGGAAAAATGGATAGATATATTTGTTTAACGAATTATTTTATGGAGGACTTGTTGGATGAGAATAGAAAAATTACATATTAAAGGATTTAGAAACTTCAGAGATGAGGAATTTCTTTTTCAACCTCAAACGCTTATTATTGGGGCAAACGATGTTGGAAAGACTAATTTGTTATATGCTCTTAGATTATTATTTGACAAATCACTGAATGAACATGACTTAGAATTAACAGATAGTGATTATAATGTTTATTCTGGAACAGAATATATTGAAATTACAGTAACTATTTCTGAAATTACTGAAGAATGTTTGGTGAGTATATTTGCTGGAAATATAAAAGATGAAAAAATGATTATTCGATATACAAATAGTAAAAATAGTCAATATAGTATATGGACAGGATACGATGAATCAGTTCTTGAAGAACAAGCCACACGATATTATATAAAACGTTTGAATATGCAATATGTTGATGCCAATAGAGAACTGTTTGGATTTTTAAAACGAGAACGAGTTCAATTGTTGAATATAGCTAAAGAGCACTTGGATAAAGAAAAAAAAGATGCAGATGAAACTTTAACGGATGAAATTCAAAGTAGATTACATGATATAAATAGTAAGGTTAATTCATTGAACTATGTATCATCAGCATTGGAAAGTGTTAATACAGAATTAGCACGTTTGTCTATTCATAATGAGGATCAAAATGTAAAATTCATTGCTGGAGAAAGCGATGCAGGAAAATTGTTGGATACTTTAATATTGGCGTATTCGTCTGACGAAGGTCCGTTAACAATTGGTGGAGATGGGCGAAATAACCAGATATTTCTTGCTACATGGATTGCAAAACAAAATATACAGAAAAATATAGACCATGTTACATTCTTTGCTATTGAAGAGCCGGAGGCACATTTACATCCACATCAACAAAGAAAACTATCAGAATATATTCAGCGGAATTTTAAAGATCAAGTATTAATTACATCACATTCTCCGCAAATTGCATCTCAGTTTAAGGCTGACAGTATTATTCGTTTATATTCTGCTGAAAAATATACACATGTTGCATGTGGTGGATGTAGTCAAATGATAAAATCAGAATTTGAAAATTTTGGTTATCGATTAAATATAATTTCAGCAGAAACTTTTTTTTCAGATGGAGTTTTTCTTGTAGAGGGTGTGTCAGAAGTTTTATTTTATACTGCTCTTTCGCGGGAAATAGGAGTTGATATTGACCGTTTGAACATTTCAATATTAGCGGTTGAGGGAGTTGGATTTAAGCCATATGTAGCTATATGTGAGGCACTAAAAATACCATGGGTTTTAAGAACTGATAATGATATTTTTTCAAAACCAACTAAAAATCCTGAAAGTGATTATTATGCAGGAATTTCTCGAATTGCGGGAATCCTTTCTCAGACACAAAATGAGAACGAGGAAATAAATTTGTATTGGAAACAACATGAAGCTGAAAATGAATGGATTCATGGAAAAAATCCAACCAAAGAGGCAAATGATTTAAATAATAATTTTAGAATACGGGCAACAAATTATGGATTATATTTATCAGAAGTTGATTTGGAGACTGACTTGGCAAAAAGTAGTTTATATGATGATCTTAAAAAACATTATAATAAACGCAAGTGTAGTACTTTGGTAAAAGCGATGCAAAAACATAAAGCACAAAACATGATGAGGTTTTTAATTAAAGAACATAATAAATGAAAAAAACTCCAGGGAACAAAGATTTGTGAACCGTTATTATCGCTTAAAAAGACTGTTGAAGAAAGGAGTCATCCTACTCATGATTAAAGAGCCAACAGAAGAACAAGCTAAAATATTAAGTCATGAAGGTAATATTGTTGTAACTGCAAGACCAGGATCGGGAAAGACATATACTGTTGTTGAAAAAATAAGAATAGTTTTAGAAAAATTGCCAGATTATAAAGGCATAGTAGCTATTTCATTTACTAATAAAGCAAGCGAGGAGCTAAAAAATCGTTGTAAACAAAGTGGCATGCAAAATAAACAATCTTTTTTTGGGACAATCGATAAATTTTATATTTCACAAATAATTATTCCTTTTGCGAGTCATTTGACACATATATTGCCAGAATATGAAGTTATAAATTCATCAAAGAGTGATCCAATATATTCTTCATTATCCGAAATCAACTGGTCAGCTATTGAGCCTGAGCAAGAAGAATTAATAGTGGAATCATTAAAAAATGGAAAGATTTTTTTAGATATATCAGGAGAAATTGCGTTGTATATTATGAAAAAGGTACCGGGAGTGCTTAAATATATGAAAGCGCGGTATAAGGCAGTGTTTGTTGATGAATATCAAGATTGTGGAAAAATACAACATGATATTTTTATTATGTTGTGTGAAAATGGATTAATAGGAGTTGCAGTTGGGGATATTAACCAAGCTATATATGGTTTTAGCAAGCGTTTTCCTAAATATTTACTCTCACTTATTGGAAGAAAAGATTTTAAACATTATGAACTGAGTATAAATCATAGATGTCATCCTAGCATCGTAGAATACTCACTGTGTCTATTTGATGTATCGAAAACAATACCTAAAGAAAAAAGAGTATTTCGCGTATCTGTTCAAGGTGCAGAAAAAGAAATTGCAGAAAAAATTGATCAAAAATTAGAATCAATCAAAGAAAAATTTCAGGTTGTAAATAACAATCAAATTGCCATTTTATGTCGCACAAATGACAAGGTTCAACTTTTAGATAAAATTTTAAAAACAAAGCATAAAGTTTTTTCTGATGCTCCATTGGACAAAGACAATTCTAACTGGGGAAGAGTATTTAGTGAATTATTAAATGCACGTTTTGATACAAATATTTTTGCAGTAGATTATGCTGAAAAATTATTTTCTGCGGAAATGGAACCAGAGAAATACAGAAAAACTTTAAATTTATGTCATAAAATTTTCAATTGTACATTGGAAAATTTGATGGACGTAATAAATAATTTTATTGAGATGGCAGAACTATTATATCCCAAAGGATATAATAGTGGAACAGTAGAGTTATTAAAATATACATTGTCTGATCCAATTATTCTAAATGGATATATTCCGGCTGCTAAGAATGAAGTGAATATAATGACGTTACATAAATCAAAAGGACTTGAATTTAATATCGTATTCCATATGGATATGTATAAATATATTATATCCGATGAAAGAGGCACAAATAGTGAGATTGAACAGTTAATGAATCTGCATTATGTAGGAATTACTCGTGCAAAAGATGCTTGCTTTATAATGAATGGAACACAGCGTTATAGAAGTAGACAACAAGATTTATATCCGGCATATCCATCATCATTTTTGATGAAAGAGGGATTACAAAAACGACGAGAGGAATTAATCTGGTAATTTTAATTGATATAGCTAAAAATAGAAGATAGGATAGAATTGCTAACGTTTTATGGGAAATTATATATTTATTAAAAAGAATACAGAGTTATTTTTCTTAAATTTAAACTATTTTAACCTACAGAGAATTTGTTTATAATCCTTGATGAAAAGTTATAATAAAATTTCTGGAGAATAAAGAATAGAGATTGTGAAGGATAGAAACATTATTTTTTAGAGCTTATTATAGGAGTGAAAAGATGAAAAATGTTCTTATTACACCAGAAGGTATACAAAAAAATTTAAAAAATATAAAGCCATTGGATGCTATTTGTGAGTATATTTGGAATGGATTTGATGCATTTGCAACCCAAGTAGAAATTGAGTTAAATCAAAATGAAATGGGACTTATTAATATGATTACAATAAGTGATAATGGGTGTGGAATTAATTATGATGAACTGAAGTACAAGTTTCAACCATTTAATGACTCTAAGAAAGCAAATCTATCTCAAAAAACAAATCATACGTTACCTCATGGAAGAAAGGGAATAGGTCGTTTAACTTTTTTTGCATTTTCCCAAACAGCAAGGTGGGATACTGTTTATGAAAATGAGGGAAATACATATGAGTATTACATTTCTATGAATAAGGATTCCTTGAATCAATATGACGATAATGATGAAAAAATTCCACGCAAAGTACAAAAATTAACGGGAACAAAAGTATGTTTTACACAATTAGAATTTATGGAAAAGGAGGATATTATTAATAAAATTAAAGAGGAGTTTTTTTGGTTTTTGGAACTGAATAAAGAAAATAACTATAGAATTATAGTTGATAAAGAGTGTATAGATTATTCAGATTTTGTCGAGTATACTGAAAATATAGACGTGTCTAAATACAAATGTAGAGAGAGGTATGATGTTCGTTTCGTCCAGTGGAATCAAAAATTGGGAAATGAATATTCACGAATATATTATATCGGATCAGATAATAAAGAAAGATATAAAGAAACTACAAAATTGAATAAAAGGGCAGATCATTTTTTTCATAGTATATATATAAAAAGTAGTTATTTTAACAACTTCCATTTTATAAATGAAGAGATAGAGGGGCAGGAGGGACTATTTTCTAACAAATGTGATGATGAATATAGAAATCTTATAAATGGAGTTAATGATTTCCTTATTAAATACAGAAGTAAGTATTTAAAAATGGCTTCTGATGCATATATTTCAAAGCTTATAGATGATAAAATCTACCCGGAATTCGATACAACAAATTTTGTACAAGTATATCAAAAGAAGGAATTGGATAGTCTTGTGGGGGCTTTATATGCAGCGCAACCTAAAATCTTTACAGGTCTTAGTAATGATAATAAAAAAATCACATTGCAATTATTAAAGCTTATCATGGATAATGGAAACAAACCAGAATTATTCAAAATATTACAAGGAGTTATTGAATTAGATGAAGATGAACAGAAGGAATTATCTGGTATTCTTGAGTATAGTTCATTAAGTAATATAACGAGAACAATAAAATTATTATGTGATAGGCAGAAGGTTATTCAAACATTAAAAGAAATTGTATTTAATAAAGAGTTTAATTCATATGAAGTAAAACATGTACAAGAATTAGTTGAAAAACATTATTGGATATTTGGAGAACAATATAATTTAATTACGTCAGCTGAACCTGATTTTGAATTAGCATTAAAAGGAATGATAAAAGCAGAAATGGGAATAGAAGAAGAGGTGCATATAGAGCATCCTGATAAGAATAAAGAAATGGATTTATATATGATACGTCAGGATCGTCAAGGCAGAGTAACAGAAAATGTAGTTGTTGAACTAAAGAGACCTAAAATAAAATTGGGAGAAAAAGAATTGTCGCAAGTAAAAAAATATATGCGAGTAATAAAGAATACTCCGAGATTTAATGCTGGTAATGTTAAATGGACATTTTATTTGGTGGGAAATGAATTTGATAAAAGTCTTTATATTCCTGGAGAATTAGAAAGCCATAAATTTTTAGGCGAGCAACATTTAGTTCATTGCCAGGATAATGGATTAACAAAAATTTATGTACTAAAATGGAGTGAGATTTTTGATGATTATTCTAAGCGACATGACTTTTTAATGGAACACTTAAAATTGGAAGAAAAACTATGGTTAGAAACTCATGAATCTGCAGATGATGCGGTAACAGCTGTTGAAAATAATAGTGCAACATTACCAGAAGCAATTATCCCTAAAAATCAAAAAGTTGTTTGATATCAATGTAGTAAAAACAAGTAATTCAACATAAATGGCTATTGGATAAGATGAAATCGTATAGAGATATGTAATGTTCCTAAAAAGGACAAAATGTTCTTTCTGGTATATGGATAAATAATTTAACCTGTTGTGCTATTTCAAATAAAACGTTTAAAACTTGTAAAAACCGCAAAGATATCATGCTACGACAAAAATCATCTTAGGCCATTTTGAAATACGAGGTAAACAACAATATGAAATCCAAACAGAAAAAAACAGCTCTAGTCACCGGCGGAAGTTCCGGGATTGGTCGATGTACTGCATCCGCCCTAAGTCAGTCAGGCTATACAGTTTATGAGTTCAGCCGACGCGATATTCCCATAAAGGGCGTGAAGCATATGAGTGTAGATGTGACAGATGAGGCTTCCGTACAAGCCGCCGTTGAGCAGATCCTTCGGGAAAGAGGAAGTATCGATATCCTTGTAAACTGCGCAGGTTTTGGCATTTCCGGAGCTGTGGAATTTACAGAGTTAAAACAGGCGAAAGCACAGTTTGATGTGAATTTTTTTGGAACTGTCAATGTAAGCAGAGCAGTTCTTCCTTCTATGCGCAGGCATCGCGGAGGGCATATTGTTAATATCAGTTCTGTGGCAGCAGTGGCGCATATTCCGTTTCAGGCATTTTATTCTGCCAGTAAAGCTGCAGTTTCTTCTTATTCCTGCGCACTTGATAATGAGGTAAGTCCTTATGGGGTCAGGGTAACAGCCGTAGAGCTGGGGGATATTCATACTGGTTTTACACAGGCAAGACAAAAGACTGCTTCAGGTGACGATGAATACGGTGGCCGTATTTCGCGAAGTGTCAGCCAGATGGAGAAAGATGAGCTGAGTGGGATGCCGCCGGAAGTTGTTGGTACATATATTGCGCGGATTGCACAGAAAAAGAATTGTGCACCGATTTGTGTGGTGGGTACGAAGTATAAGATTCTGAGTTTTTTGTGCAAGATTTTACCTGGTACATTACGGGGAAAGATTGTCGATTTCATTTATGCGAAGTAAATGATGAAATGGATTATATCTTACGATGAACTTCGGAACAATGGCGCGTCTTACAAAAATCAGAGAGAAAGTGGTTTTCAGCTTTACGCTAAAATGGTTTCATGTTATCATTGTTTTACTTAAAATAATTGATAGCCTGGGGCCATTTTTGATTGTGAGGTGTAAGAAATGGGAAGATTTGTGAATCCTGATAACAGTGCATTTCAGGTGGCACTGAATTCCAGGATATATGTGGATAAAACCGGATTGCTGGAATATACGAACAGTGTACTGAATACAACAGAAGCTTATATCTGCAACAGCAGACCGCGCAGATTTGGAAAATCAGCATCTGGATGTAAGTACACATCCAAAGATTATTGTCTATACTCCGGAATCGGTTCTGGAGTATGAGACAGTAGACAACCGGATTATCAGTGTATCAGAGAAGGAATATTATCAGACCAGTTTCCAGGGGGAGGATTTTCTGGCAGTATTGCAGGGCCTTTCGCCGGAAATCAGTGGAGCAGATGGAGAAAGGATTCTTACGTTGTCTACTTGTAATGGAAATTCGGCACAGCGGAGAATTGTGCGCTGTAGGCTAATAGAGGAAAGCAATGTGCAGTAAGCAGATGTAGGGATGTGATAGAAGGGAGATGTAGTAAGTAAATGGAGGAAAAGAAAAAGATCAACCAGGTACGATTTGAAGAATTAAGGAGCAAAGTATACTGAGGGTCTGACCATCTAACTAACCGATAAATAAAATAATGAATTAGTAAAAAGTTGATGAAAAGTCTATAAATGTAATGTGACATTGGAGTTTAGCGCAATAGAGTTTGAATATTGTGAATCGCTTAAATTGTTGGAAGAATTCTTTCATAAATATATTAATATTAGAAGTTGTCAGTTATTAAGGATTAATCCTGAAATGAAGAAGTGGAATTGCTCTATGGCAACAAGGGCGAATCGCAGGGAAACCAGGTATTTGCCGATTTGCTGCCTCATCTGATCAGGGTAATAGAAAATGCCGGAATGCTGATCATTGATGAATTTGGCAATAGTCTTCATAATAAATTGGCTGAAAAAATTATTGAATTCTTTATGGAGAATGTTGCTTTACGCTAAAATGGTTTCATGCTATCATTATTTTAGTTAAAAATTTTGATGGCATGAAGCTATTTTTGATTGGAGGCATGGAAGATTTGAACTTTAACTATTGCTATAAAATTACTTATGAATCAGGGGAAACTTATGACAGACGAAGAAATGAGCTGTCAGTAGAAATTTCAAAAGAAGACTATAAGAAAATTATAACAGGAGTATTACAGGAAAGACCGATTGATCAGATTGAAGGGATTTCGGATGTAATTGATAAAATGACGGAAAATGTTGAATTTGCGGATCGTTTTATGAATAAAAATGGTTCATTAAGAAAAACACCATTAAAGAAAAAAAGAGCTATTTCAAAACTTGAATTTTTTATTCCGGAATATGAGTATCGGCGATTAAAAAAGATGAAGGATCCAATAGAGACATTGGAACGCCCAGTGGAACATATGACTGTTTATCGGAATGATGGTTCCAGTGTGACTTTGACAGCGGAGAATGGACGTGTGAGTATTGTTGACTCCAGGGAGAAGAATGTAAGGCATATTATTGAGGCAGATTATTTTGTTTCGAAAATTTTGTAATGATTTATTACAAATACCATTGATGGTGTCCGTATGTATGCCAACAGATATTTAAAGATATTTGATGTGGATAGTAAACTATTAGACGAAAGAAAAAAATGAAAGGACATAAAAAAATATATGATTAGTTTTTATAAGAGTATTGTTGACCAGGACAGAGCTTCAATTGTTATATGCAATCTTAAGCATGAGATTATCTACATGAATCCGGCAGCTGTTAACAGCTATGCGAAGCGAGGCGGTGATAAACTTATTGGAAGAAGTCTGTTAGATTGTCATAATCAGGAATCCAGGGATAAAATACAGAAGGTAGTGGACTGGTTTGCGGCAGATGAGAGCCATAACCTTGTCTATACTTTCCATAATGAGAAGCAAAATAAAGATGTTTATATGGTGGCACTCAGAGAAGAGGGAAGACTGATAGGATATTATGAAAAACATGAATATCGAAATTCAGAAACTATGAAACAATATGATTTGTGGTGATGTTATGGCACAGGACGAATGGTGCAGGCAGTTGTTCAAGAATGAGGAAATACGACAGGAACTTATCTGTGTGGTAAGAAGAAAAAATGGAATGAGGTAAGCAACAATATGGAATCAAAACAGAAAAGAACAGCTCTTGTCACAGGTGGAAGTTCCGGAATCGGACGATGTACTGCAGCAGCCTTGAGTAAGGCTGGCTACATAGTCTATGAGTTCAGTCGCCGGGATGTTCCTGTAGAAGACGTGAAGCATATGTGTGTAGATGTGACAGATGAGGCTTCCGTGCAGGAAGCCGTTGGGCAGATCCTTTTGGAAAGAGGAAGTATCGAGATTCTTGTAAACTGTGCAGGCTTTGGTATCTCAGGTGCAGTGGAGTTTACAGAATCAGAACAGGCGAAAGCACAATTTGATGTAAATTTTTTTGGAACTGTCAATGTAAGCAGAGCTGTTCTTCCATCTATGCGCAGACAGCACAGTGGACATATTGTCAATATCAGTTCTGTGGCAGCGGTGGCACACATTCCGTTTCAGGCATTTTATTCTGCCAGTAAAGCAGCAGTGTCTTCTTATTCCTGTGCGCTTGATAATGAGGTAAGTCCTTATGGTGTCAGGGTAACAGCAGTAGAACTTGGAGATATTCATACCGGTTTTACCCAGGCCAGACAAAAGACAGTTTTGGGTGATGATGAATACGGCGGCCGTATTTCACACAGTGTCAGTCAGATGGAGAAAGATGAACTGAGTGGGATGTCGCCGGAGGTTATTGGTACATATATTGCGCGGCTTGCACAGAAAAAGAACTGCGCACCAATTTGTGTGGCGGGTGTGAAGTATAAGATTCTGAGATTCTTATGTAAAATTCTGCCGTGTACATTACGGGGAAAGATTGTTGGTTCTATTTACGCAAAATAACTGAGATTATTTTATAGAATCCCGATATAGCCCGGGTGTCTGGATATATAACAGCTTTTTTCAGCTTTACGTTAAAATAGTTTCATGCTATCATTATTTTATTAAAAATTTTGATAACGTGAAGCTGTTTTTTGATTGTGGGGTGTAAGGAATGGGTAGATTTGTAAATCCTGATAACAGTGCATTTCAGGTGGCACTGAATTCTCCGATATATGTGGATAAAACCGGATTGTTGGAATATACAAACAGCGTACTTAATACAACAGAAGCTTATATCTGTAACTGCAGACCACGCAGGTTTGGAAAATCATATGCTGCAAATATGCTGGCCGCTTATTATAGTAAAGGCTGTAATTCCGAAGAAATGTTTTCAGGGCTGGATATAAGCAGGGAATCGGATTTCAGGACTCACCTTAATAAGCATGATGTGATTCATCTTGATATTCAGTGGTTTCTGGCAAACTGCGATGAAGTGGATAATGTTGTAGCGTTTATCACGAAATCAGTACAGGATGAATTAAGAGAGATTTATCCTGGTGTCTTGCCTGAAGAGGAGATAAGTTTGTCAGAATGCCTTTCACGTATCAAAAATGATGTGGGTCAGAAATTTATTGTAATTATTGATGAGTGGGATGTTTTGATCAGAGATGAAGCTGCGAATAAAAAAGTACAGGAAAAGTACATTAATTTCCTGCGGGCAATGTTCAAGGGAACGGAACCGACAAAATATATTCAGTTAGCGTATCTTACAGGTATTTTGCCGATAAAGAAAGAAAAAACGCAGTCTGCATTAAATAATTTTGATGAATTTACAATGCTTGATGCAGGAGTGATGGCGCCATATATTGGATTTACAGAAGCTGAAGTGAAGGATCTTTGCGAAAGATATCACAGAGATTTTGAGAAAGTAAAATATTGGTATGATGGTTATTTGCTAGAGGACTATCAGGTATATAATCCTAAAGCAGTAGTAAGTGTTTGTGTGCGGGGCAAGTTTAGAAGTTACTGGTCTGAGACTGCTTCTTATGAAGCAATTGTTCCTTTTATCAATATGAATTATGATGGCTTGAAAAACGCTATAATTGAAATACTTTCCGGTGCTTCGATTAAAGTAAATACAGCTGCTTTCAAAAATGATACGGTGAATATACAAAGCAAAGATGATGTACTTACGTATTTGATCCATCTTGGTTATTTGGGATATAACCAGAACAGAAAAACTGCATTTGTTCCAAATGAAGAAATCCGGCAGGAATTGACAATGGCGGTTGAAAGCAGAAAATGGAATGAGATGATTACTTTTCAGCAGGAATCAGAACATTTACTGGAGGCTACGCTGGACATGGATAAAGAAGCGGTTGAAGAGGGAATTGAGAAAATCCATACAGAGTATGTTTCAAATATTCAGTATAATAATGAGAATTCCCTGAGCAGTGTACTTGCAATTGCATATCTGAGTTCAATGGAATATTATTTTAAACCAGTTCGTGAACTGCCGACAGGACGTAGGTTTGCAGACTTTGTATTTATTCCAAAACTAGAATACGTTTCCAGTTATCCGGCGCTTGTCGTAGAACTTAAATGGAATAAGAATGTCAAGACAGCATTACAGCAGATTAAGGAAAAACAATATCCGGATTCAGTTCTGGATTATACCGGAGACATTTTGCTGGTTGGGATAAACTATGACAAGAAGACAAAAGAACATCAGTGTCTGATTGAAAAGTATGAGAAATTATAAAAGTATTGATAAAAAGGAAACCATTTTCTATTGAGAGGTGACAGATAATATGGAACTAAAGGAGAAAACTCCACATACGATATTAAATGAAATAATTGAAGCGGCAAAAAAATGCGGACAGGTTATGCTTCAGGCGGACAGGGAAAATTTTGGCATTAAGGATAAGGCAGGAAAAGCAAATTTTGTTACGAAGTATGATTGCAAAATTCAGAAAATGCTGGAGAAAAAGTTGTCTGAGATTCTTCCGGAAGCGGAGTTTTTGGGGGAAGAAGAGGATTGCCAGATTAACAGAAATGCAGAATATATTTTTGTGGTGGATCCGATTGATGGAACTACCAATTTTATTAAAGATTATCATATGAGCTGTGTATCTATTGGATTGATTCGAAATGGAAAGAGATATATGGGAGTCGTGCATAATCCGTATCTTAATGAAACTTTCTATGCGATTTCCGGTGAGGGTGCATATATGAATGGAAATGCGATTCATGTATCGAAGGATGATCTGGCAAACAGCATTGTTTTGTTTGGTTCATCACCGTATAATACGGAGCTTGCGAAGGCATCCTTTGAATTAGCTTACGAATATTTTCAAAAATGCCTTGATATCCGACGAAGCGGATCTGCAGCACTTGATTTATGTGCCATAGCATCAGGAAGAGCGGAAATTTATTTCGAGCTTATTTTATCTCCATGGGATTTTGCGGCAGGTGCACTTATTGTTGAAGAAGCAGGCGGAATTGTAACGACTGTTGAAGGAGAAGAACTTCCATGCCTGGAAAAGAGTTCGATTCTTGCAAGAAATAAGTAGTAGTTCTGAAATCTGGAGGTGCACGGTGAAAAAGTTAACAACAGGGAAAATATGGCAGTTTGCAGCCGGACAGTTTGGATGGGCGATGTTGTCCGGGATTATTTCTAACTGGCTTGTATATTTTTATCAGCCGGATAAGACAGCCATCAGTCAGGGACAGACAGTGTTCATTCCACAGGGGCTGGTGGTCTTTGGCATATTTACTATTATTGGCGGAATTACAGCTTTCGGAAGAATTTTTGATGCTTTTACAGATCCAATGATCGCATCTTTATCTGACAGATGTACGTCAAAGAATGGGCGAAGAATTCCGTTCCTGAAATGGGCATCTTTACCGCTGGCGCTTTCTACAGTACTGGTTTTCTGGTCACCGGTTAATAAAAACAGCTGGATCAATGGAGTGTTTTTGCTGATTATGATTCTGGCGTACTATCTTTCCATTACTGCGTACTGTACACCATATAATGCGCTGATTCCGGAACTTGGACATACCCAGCAGGAAAGACTTAATATTTCCACAGTCATTTCCTTTACATTTATTGCCGGAACTGCAGTGGCGTATCTGGCACCTACGATATGGGGGATGTTTATTCCTGCTTTTGGCAGAGTTGGTGCTATCCGTATGACCTTTACTTTGATGGCGGCTATAGCGTTTATCTGTATGCTTGTGCCGGTATTTTGTATCCGTGAAAAAGACTATGTAGATACGGTTCCTGCAAAAGAGTCAGCTTTTAGATCTCTTGCAGCTACTTTTAAGAATGGAGAATTTCGCAAGTTTGTGGCATCTGATATTTTCTACTGGATTGCACTTACCATGTTTCAGACAGGTCTTCCATTTTTTGTCACCAGTCTTTTGAAACTTCCGGAAACAATGACAACTTTGTATTTTGTGGGAATGACAGCGTTGTCTCTTGTATTTTATATTCCGGTAAATAAGCTTACTCCTAAACTTGGAAAGAAAAAGATGATCTTGTTTGCATTTGCAGTATTTAGCCTTGCTTATTTTTATACCGGATTTATGGGAAAAATGAGTTTTATTCCGGCATCGGTGCAGGGACTGATCCTGACAGTCGTGGCGGCCCTTCCTATGGCGATTTTCGGAATTCTTCCGCAGGCTGTTGTGGCAGATATTTCGCAGAGCGACTCGATTACATCAGGAAGCAATCGTGAAGGAATGTTTTATGCGGCGAGAACATTTGCGTTTAAACTTGGGCAGAGTATTTCTATGTTGATATTTACAGCAGTCTCGACGATAGGGGCAGCAGAGGGAACTGGTTATAGAGTTGCTGCTTTTGGGGCAGCAGTATTCTGTTGTATAGGCGGAATTATACTGGTATTTTATAATGAGAAAAAGATTAATGGGATTATTAATAGGCACCAGTGAAGATTATAATACAGGTATGTATCGAATGGTGAAAAGCAGATAGCAATAGAATTATGAAAAAGTAACAGGAGTATATACAATGGAAATAATACATGAGAATGAATATGTGTATAAAATGAATGATGAAATAGAGCCATATCTTGCAACGCACCGTCAGGAGGGATACATTCCTGGTGCAGAGGATCATCTGCACCGAAAAGATATGGGGATAGTGGGGAAAATTCATGTACAGCGTTACCTGGCAGAGAAGCCGAAAGGCGTTATTATAATCAGTCATGGCTTTACAGAAGCAGCGCCGAAATATGATGAGATGATTTATTATTTTCTGAAGGCTGGATATCATGTGTATATGCCGGAACATATGGGACATGGACAAAGTTATCGTCTGACAGCAGATTCATCTCTTGTACATATAGATACCTGGAAGCGATATGTGAGAGATTTTTTGAAAATATGCCATGTAATTAAAAAAACATATCCTGAACTGCCGTTAGTTCTTTTTGCGCATTCTATGGGTGGGGCGATTGGCACAATTGCAGCTGCATGGGAGCCACAACTGTTTCAGAAGATTATATTGAATTCTCCTATGCTCCGCCCGCTTACCGGAAATGTTCCCTGGCCATTGGTGATTGCTATTGCACAGACGAAGTGCCTTTTGGGAAGGGAGGAAGACTATGTGGCTGGTCAGAAGCCTTATGATGGTGGTGAGACTTTCGAAACCAGTGGATGTACTTCCAGACCGAGATTCGAAAAATATAATGAGCTGTGTAAAGAGAATAAAAAATTCCAGGTTAGTGCAGCTTCTTATGGGTGGCTTCTGGCGTCTGTAAAAATGAGTTGGTACATAAAATATTGTGGATGGAAGAAACTGACAGCACCTGTGTTGCTATTTCAGGCAGAAAGAGATGATTTTGTATCTGTAAACGCATTGAGAAAATTTGCAGAGAAAATCAATCACAGAGGAATTACTTCCTGCGAATATGTTTACCTGCCGGGAACCAGACATGAGACCTACCGCAGCGATGACAGGACGATGGAAATGTATTTAGATAAGATTATGAAGTTTATGGATTCAGGCATGGTATCTGACAGTTGTACGTGATTCGTATTTTAATGAAATTTTCTATGCGATTCATGTATCGGAGGATAATCAAATAATGGAAATGGTTTTCTGTTATCAGCATCTCTACTAAGAGAACTGATAACAGGAAACCATTTTTATTATTTGGCTGAGTTTTTATTTAACAGCCGGAAACAGATTACAAAAAAGATAATTCCATATACAGTTGTGATAGGTGTCGCCATTCCAACATAAGTCAGAGATGTTTCCGGTAATCTCGACATAATGATAGATACCGGAATTCGGATGCAGAATGCGGAAGTGATTCCCTGGATCATAACAGGAATACTTTTTCCACAGCCATTAAAATATCCGATACTGCTGAAAAGTACACAAGTCAGTATACAGTCGGCAGAGAAACCTTTCAGGTAGGCGGCACTCTGCGCGATTACCTCGGAATCATTGGTAAAGAAAGAGGATAATACTCCGCCTCCGAAGAATCCTACCATAAAGATAATGATTCCAACAGAACATCCGGTAATGATTGCAGTGTAAAAACCCTTCCATGCCCGGCTTTTCTTTCCGGCACCGATATTCTGCGCAACAAATGCTGATACACTCTGCATGATAGAGGACGGAACCAGCATAATAAAGGAAACGATTTTCTGTGCAATTCCATATCCGGCAGATGGCATCAGACCCATCTGATTGATAACAGAATTTACGACAAGAAATGAAATCTGAACCGTTGTCTCCTGAAGTGCAATCGGCACACCTACGTTCAATATTTTCCCTAACTCTTCCTTATAAATCCGACATTGTTCTCTGGAAAATTCTATAGGCATATCCTGCTTTCTTAATACAACGACAGAACAGACGACAGAGACAAACTGTGCAAATACAGTGGCAATGGCGGCACCTGCAACATCCATGTGAAATACTCCAACCAGAAGCAAATCTCCCAGAATATTTATGACACAGGCAATTCCTACGAATAGAAGTGGAAGGTTTGCATTTCCCACACCTCGCAGCACACCGCTGATTACATTGTATGCAATGATAATAACGATACCGGCAGAACAGATTCTGATATAAAGAATCGTTTTGTCAAAGGATTCAGCCGGTGCCTGTAAAAGATGCGCAATTCCTCCGGCGGCAAATTCCAGTACAAATGTCATGATGACAGCAATGATCAGAAAAAGAATGATCGTAGTTCCGACCGCATTTCCTGCTTCTTTTGGTTTTTGTTCTCCGATGTGATGCCCGATTATTACGGTGGAGCCCATTGCAAGGCTTGTAATAATAAAAGTAGCCATCTGCATAAAGGAACTTCCTGTTCCTACTGCGGAAATACTCGAGGCATTTCCGAATTTTCCAACAATCAGCAAATCAACTGCGCCATACGCAGCCTGCAGGATCAATGCTCCAAGTACGGGAATGGCAAACCGAAGCAAAGACTGGAACACAGGTCCTTCTGTAAAACTTATTTCTTTTTTTGACATTTTTCCTCCTGAGAATGTGGCTTGAATGATTCAGATAGGCAGATATCATATCTGAAGCATTTAGATATTATCAGTATAACATAGTTATTGAGCACATTCTACTGTCACGTTGATAACCTTGTAAGTCTTGGAGTTACTGTGTTACTGTTTACTCAGTGCCTTGTAACAATCGTTACTGTTCACTCCGTTCACAGTAACGTAGCCAAAATTCATTCCAGATTGCCAGCGGCAATGGAATTTTGGCTTGTATGTCTCGGGATAGTGATGTGTGAACAGTAACTAACAATCTTTTTCCATATCAAATAAGCTCCATATTCTGATTGCGAATATCAGTTGAAGTATGTTACTATGAGAAAAAACATAGCTATATCATATGATTTTTGATGAAGTAAATCAGATGGCTGGTGACACAGAAACATGATAAGAAAGGCAAAAAACATGGCATCAGAAAGAACAGAAGAACTATACAGGGTTTTGCTCAGCAAGGGCTATCCGAAGGAGCTTTGTGCAGAGATCGCATATAAAAATATGAATACAGATTATACTGCAACCAGAATGCTGGGTTATTTATATCGGTATACAAATCCTAAAATCGAAGATCTGGTAGATGAGATGCTGGCGATTTTAAGTGATCGGGCGCAGATAATAGAGAAAAAGGAATCTGAACATGCGCAGGCAGTGATCAGTGAAATGTACCGGAAGGGATTATAAGTGACGAAGAACTTGGAGATAAGATAACAATGGAGCAATATTATTACAACCATATGAATAAGGCGCAGCAGGCTGCATATCACAGCATTCTTAGCGGTGTGAAAAACCTGGCGGATGAATTTCAAATTCCGGCATTAGAGGGAAAAGAACTTTATAATGTTTTTTTTCAGATGCGTCTGGATCATCCGGAGATATTTTGGGTGAGCAGTTATAAATACCGGTATTATAAAGACTCTCCGAATCTGATTTTTATTCCGGAGTATCTTTTTGATAAAAAGAAGATTTGCGAACATCAAAAGGCTATGACTGCCAGAGTTGAGAAGCTGATTCGCCCGGCTCAGAAGCTGTCTGAATGGGAGAAAGAGAAGTATGTGCATGATTTTATCTGTGAAAATATCCGCTATGATAAACTGAAAAAATCATATTCCCATGAAATTATCGGACCGTTGGGGCAAGGCGTTGGTGTTTGTGAGGGAATTGCAAAAGCAGTAAAGGTTTTGTTAGATGCACTGGGAGTCTGGTGTGTGATTGCAATCTGTGGAAATAATCCTGAGAAGGGGATTAAGTATCGCCACACATGGAATATCGTAAAAATAGGAGGTACATATTATCATCTGGATGCGACCTTTGATAATACCCTGGGGAAAGATCGTGAGACTTCTGAAATCCGCTATGATTATTTCAATCTGGATGATTCACAGATTTTCAGGGATCATGAGCCTCTTATTGCGCCGGCGCCTCACTGCGGTGATCATGAGCACTTTTACTATAAGGAGAAGAAGCTTTCTTTTACTAAGAAAGAGGATGTGTATAAACGTTCTTTGCAGGCGGCGAAGAAAGGCAGGGTACTTATTTTTCACTGGAGAGGCGGTTATCTGACAAAGGGAGTACTGAAGGAATTGCTGGAGCTTATCCGGAAAGCAGGAGATGAGAAAGACAAAACAGCAATGGTCAGCATAAACTGGCCGCAGGCAGTTATTCGTGTTCAGTATACGGATATGCAGGTACAGGAGAGTGTGACAATAGAGGAAGCGAATGAAGGGGAAAAATAGATGTAATAAACAGCTTAACTTTTTCCGTGTGAGGATAGGGCTTTTTAAAAGAATGTGATCAGAGTGAGAAAATAGCCGAGATGTGGGACAGGGAATTAAAAGAAATCAGGGAGCAGGAACAGTATAGGAAAGCTATATTATGTATGGAAGAGGAACAGTATGATAAGGCAATAATTTTGTTTGAGGGACTTCCAAGAGATTATGAAGATGCCAGAAATAATTTCAGGGAATAAGGGTGAAATAAATGAATCAAAATTGCATGATTACACGAGAAGCAGCGTTGGAATTCGGTTTATCATTTCAGAATACATATACGGAAAGACCTTTCCGTGATCAGAACTGGCAAGTGGTAAGAGCGAGGGAAAACAAAAAAATTTTTTTATGGATCTATGAACGAAACGGTTATGTTAATCTGAATGTAAAAGCAGATCCGGAGTGGCGTGATTTTTGGCGAAGTGCCTATGAATCTGTACAGGCTGGTTATCATCAGAATAAGGAACATTGGAATACCATTATTCTAAATGGGACGGTACCGGATAAAGATATTAAAAGAATGATATCCGAAAGCTATGATCTCGTAACATACAGCCCGACAAAGAAGATTTATGAGGCAGTGAAGCAAATTCCGAAAGGATGCGTTGCAACTTATGGTCAGGTTGCCGAAATGGCAGGGAATCCGAGAATGTCGAGAGCGGTAGGGAATGCCCTCCATAAGAATCCGGATCCGGAGCATATTCCCTGTTATCGGGTAGTGAATTTCAGAGGAGAACTGTCAGGGGCTTTTGCCTTCGGCGGTAAAGATGTACAGAAAAAGCTACTGGAAGCAGATGGAATTGAGGTTGTCAATGGAACGGTGGATTTAAAAAAATATGGATTGACGCAAAGAGATGAGAAACTGTGAGAAAACAGATACGGAAGATTACCTTATTAACATTTGGGGGCGGGCAAATCTTTCCGGATCTGCCTGGCAGTGGAAGAAATTGCAGGAAACATTGTAGAACATGGATTTACAGGTAAAAAGGAAAACATTTTATTGATCTTCGGTTGACATTGGAAAAAGATGGAAGCGGGTGCCTGTCACTGCGTGACAATGGGGTGAAATTTAATCCCCTGGAATACAGAAACAGGGATACACAATATGGACTTGCTATTATCAGGGGGATTTCAGAGAAAATAGATTACCATTATGTGGCATCCATGAATTGTCTGAATGTGATGATCAGGTGAAGAATCATATATGAGGAATATGAAATGAATTACAGGAATGTAAAAATATCACAAGATGCGAGGATTGCGAAACAGTCAGTAATTGTGGGAGATGTAACAATTGGTCGTGACAGTTGTGTTTTATATTATGCTGTGATCCGGGGCGATGATGCACCGGTTGTGATCGGTGAGGAGTCAAATATTCAGGAGAATTGTACGATTCATGTAAACCATAACAGACCGGTATATATTGGAAATAATGTGACTATAGGGCATAATGCTGTGATCCATGGCTGTACCATCGGTGACAGAACTTTGATCGGAATGGGAGCGGTAATCCTTGACGGAGTAAAGATCGGAAAGGACTGTATTATAGGTGCAGGAAGCCTGGTTACCAAGAATACTGTGATACCGGATGGCTCACTGGTAATGGGCAGTCCGGCCAGGATCAAACGAAATCTCACCTGGGAAGAAAAGCTTGGTATTATGGAGAACAGTAAGGAATATGTAACGGTATCTCTGGAAATGAAAGAACAGGGCGTGTTATAGAAAAAAGAAAGTCCGGCAGAAAAAAAACAAGTAATATGTTGATGGAGAATAATTCAAATGATAGTTAACAAGTGTTCGGAAAATTTACTTACAAAATCAAAAAAATTATATGAGAATTACAGGGATAACTGTATAGTGGTCCAGAGAATGCTGGAGAAGTATAAAAAGATATATCCCAATATTTCTGATTATTCTATTATGCATTTTATAGATATTGCAGAATTTTGCGATTTAATAATGGACAGACAGAAGCTGGAAGATTTGAATGGAGATGAATGCTACTGCCTTTTGATGGCGGCTCTGTTTGCTCATACCGGATTTGGTTTAAATCAGGAAAGCATGAATAAATATATAAGCAAACTGGGGATCCAAAAGCAGACGCAGCCGCTTTCATTCCTGCAGATCATGAACAAATATCATGTTTTGTTCAGTGCGTGTCTGATAGAAGAATACGGAGATATATTTGAATTTCCGTCAGAGATATATAAGCATGCCATAATCAGTATGCTGTATTTTATTGGCGGAAATAGTGATGATATAAATCAACTGGAAGAAGTTTTGCTGTCAGACAATCAAAATTCTGTCAGATTAAAAGATCTGGCAGCAGTTCTTGCTGTTGGAAATCAGCTTGCAGAATTGAAGAATACAAATCTTGATCTGAATTATGAGGATTTTGATAAGTATAATTCTGAAGAGATTGTTGGATTTGTTGAAAGAAACGTTGTAAGAAGCATTGCTGTTAAATATGGCAAACTTGTGATAGAAGCAGGCGGATCGGATTCGGCATATGCACTGATTGAAAGAAAAGTAAATTTGATCATTAATAATTTCGAGAAGCTCCTCAGCAGTCTGACTCATGGATCAGGTGACAATGCCGGCCTTTTTGGCATTGATTCGATAGAACTCAAATGTGTTCTGTCCGCTGAAAATTCAAAAAAGATCTACCTTAATAAGGAAATCGAAGAATCATGGACAGAAGAGGACATTGAACTTTTTAATAAACTTTCTTTTGAGGAAAGAGTATTTTATGCGGATTATCTGTCTACAGAGTTTGAAATAACCAAATTTCTTGTGGATTTTGCAAAAACAAATAAAGCAGTACTTGCGGGATTAGAGTATAGAGTAAAATCACCGAAGTCCTTATATAATAAGCTTTATCAGAGAGTAGAGAAGTCTTTTTTTGATTCAATAGCAGATGTTATTCGTTATACAGTGATATTGGAACCGAAAGAATATGTTGAACAAATACGATCTGTGACAGATGCCTTGTATGAGAAGAACTGGAAGATATATTCATTGAAAAATTACTGGGTCAATGACAGTTTTCCATATAATGGCGTAAATGCCAAGTTTAAAAACTCACGCAACTATTGTATTGAAATCCAATTCCATACTCAGGAAAGCTTTGATGTGAAAATGAGTGAGGAAGATCATAAACTCTATGAACAAAGAAGAGTGTTAGAACCCGGATGCGATGAGTATAACAGAATATTACAGTTACAGCTGAAATTATATTCTGATATGGAATATCCTGAAAATATTGCGGATTTAGAAAAAATCTGACGCACATCAAGGATATCTGACATAGAATTTTACGCTCTGATAGCAGTCACCGAGTTAGATTAATATGCGTTATTTATATTATACATCTGCTTTACGATAAACAGAATTCATGTTATGATTATTTCAGCTGAATTTGAGATATTCTATTAATGAAAAGGGCAACTATTCAACAGCTTCTGACTGTGAAAGTATTGAACAGTTACGAAGAAAAATAAAAGGAGGATCAATGTTATGCTTACAACATGGACTCCGGCACATATGCCGGAAAAAGAGGAAATCAAAACCCGTCTGCAGACAGCAAGAAGTCAGCTCTATGATTTTCAGATGAAAATCAAGGAACATAAGATCCCGGTAATCGTACTCTTTGAAGGCTGGGGATCTTCCGGCAAGGGAAGTACGATCGGAAAAGTCATTAAGAATATTGATCCGCGTTTCTTTAAGGTTGCCACTATGTCAGCTCCCACAGCAGAAGAACTGAGATATCCATTTCTGTATCGCTATTTTAAACAGATTCCGGAAGCCGGAAAATTTACATTTCTGGATTCCGGCTGGATGGAGCAGACTTGTAAAGACTGTCTGTCGGGCGAGATTGAAGGCGAAGGTTATACACAGCGGATTGACAGCATCCGCCGTTTTGAGCGGCAGCTTACAGATAATGGTTATCTGGTGCTGAAATTCTTTATGCAGATTGACAGGGATGAACAGAAGCGGCGTGAAAAATTACTTCTGGATCATAAAGACACCAGATGGCGTGTGTCAGACTTTGATAAATGGCAGAATGAACATTACAAAAAATGTGCAAAAATATTTTCTCAGTATCTGTCTGACACGAATGCTTCCTCTGCACCATGGTACATCATAGATGCCAGTGACAGAAAATGGGCGGAACTTCAGGTGCTGGAGACTATGGTAAGCAATATTGAAGTTGCCATGCAGAATCAGGCACATTCCGTTCCGATTTTGCAGAATGTATTCCCTCTGGAGCAGATTCCCCGTCTGTCGGATATTGATCTGAGAGATAAAACAATGGATGACGAGGAGTACAGGGGAGAACTGAAACAGCTCCAGAGTAAACTGGGGGAACTCCATAATAAACTGTACAGGAGACGTATTCCTGTGATCATCACGTATGAAGGCTGGGATGCGGCAGGCAAAGGAGGTAACATCAAACGTATTACAGAAGCTCTGGATCCCCGGGGTTATGAAGTACATCCAATCGCAAGTCCGGAACCACATGAGAAGGCCAGACATTATTTATGGCGTTTCTGGACAAGACTTCCGAAAAATGGGCATATCGCTATTTTTGACAGAACCTGGTATGGCAGAGTTATGGTAGAACGTCTGGAGGGATTTTGCAGTGAAAATGACTGGAAACGTGCCTACAACGAAATGAATGAGTTTGAGAAAGAACTTAAAGACTGGGGTGCAGTCATTATTAAATTCTGGGTACAGATCGATAAGGATACACAGCTGGAGCGTTTTCAGGAGAGACAGAATAATCCGGAGAAACAATGGAAGATCACAGATGAGGACTGGAGAAACAGAGAGAAATGGGATGCCTATGAAGTGGCTGTCAATGAGATGCTTCAGAAGACAAATACTTCCTTTGCGCCATGGCATGTACTGGAATCTGTTGACAAGAAATATGCCCGTATCAAAGCACTCAGAATTGTGATCTCTGAAATAGAAAAAGCATTAAAAGAAAATTAAATTTTGCGGGAAATGTGTAAATGAATGATAAGATAACAGTCTGCCTGGGTAAGGGCGGGCAAAGAGAAATGGCAGAATCTTTTGCCAGAAAGAACAATGTTCCGATTATGGACAAACCGGGAGAACATCTGACAGTAATGTTTGACTCCCGGGGCGTATCACTTACCGGTTATGGCCTGACATATCAGGGAGATTTTGAAGGAATGCTGCACAGAGTCACAAACGGAAGACTTTCCCATGAAATGCTGGTACGTGCGGTCAAAACTGAGGGAGAACATCTGAAAGCAATTGATGCCACTGCAGGCATGGGGGAGGATGGTTTCCTTCTTGCAGCATATGGCTATGAGGTGACATTATACGAACAGAATCCGGTGATCGCCGCACTTTTGAAGGATGCGCTCCGGCGTGCCAGAAAGCATCCCGTATTAAAAGACATTGCTTCCAGAATGAAACTGGTAGAGGGTGACAGTGTGTCATGTATGGAGAAACTTATGGATCCGGTAGATGTGATCTATCTTGATCCCATGTTCCCGAAGAGACAGAAATCCGGTCTGATAAATAAAAAACTTCAGCTGATCCAGAAACTTGAACCTCCATGTTCTGAGGAAAAAGATCTTTTTGATGCAGCTATCAAAGCCGGACCTTCCAGAATTATCGTAAAACGTCCTCTTAAGAGCGTCTGTCTTGATGGAAGAGAGCCTTCTTATATATTAAAAGGAAAAGCAATACGATATGACTGTTATGTGATGTAGAAGGTTTATCAGCACATTGCAGCAGCCCTTTATTTTTGAGGGCTGCTGCAATGTATTTTTTTCCATTCCCGGATAAATTCCATTTGTTCCTGATCGGAGATTTCCTGGGAGGCAGCGTCATTTCCGGCAGCTACACAGCAGAGCAGGACGAAGGTCTGAAAGAGTAAAAATACCAGTATCAATAATAATGCAGTCATAATTTGTCTCCTTAATATTATGCAGATGGTTACAGTTATTTTATGAAATTGCTATAAGGATATTTTTCGGGATTTCTGTAACAGATTCTGTATATGCCTGTTGTTTTGCATATCAGAAGTATCTGCATATCATGGAAGCTTTATACATTTTATTTACAGAAAAACGGAGATATGACAGGAGAAACTGTCGGACACAAAAATATAATCTTCCGAATAATTTAAAGTAAGACGCAAATGTTCATTGTCTTTGCAGCGACCTGATGAATAGTTGCGGTAAGATTTCATTATCCAGATGATTCGGAGGATTTTTTATGAAGAATTCAGATGATTCCGGATATACAGGAAAGCACGTGGGTGTGTGTGTTCTGGATACCGGGATTTTTCCTCATATAGATTTTACAGGGAGAATACTTGCGTTTCAAGATTTCATCGGACATCGTATCAGACCTTATGATGATAATTCTCATGGAACCCATGTATGTGGGATCATTGGCGGTGACGGAAGGGCTTCGGAAGGACGGATCAGAGGAATTGCCCCCGGGTGTAGCCTGATAGTTCTGAAGGTGCTCGACAGAACGGGAAATGGCAGGAAAGAAGATGTTTTGCAGGCTTTTCGCTGGATTCTGGAGAATAAGAGATATTATGGGATACGTGTAGTGAATATCTCGGTGGGAACAACCTGCAGGAGAGCAGAAGATCACAGAGTTCTGATTGCGGGTGTGGAACAACTTTGGGATGCAGGTCTGGTGGTAGTGGCTGCGGCAGGAAATCAGGGACCGAAGGCAGGAAGTGTGACAGCACCGGGAAGCAGCCGGAAGATTATCACAGTAGGCTCCAGCGATCTGCTTACAGGACGGACTGCCATATCCGGCAGGGGACCTACATTTGAGTGTGTTTGTAAACCGGATCTGGTTGCACCCGGGAATCATGTTCTTGCCTGTGCACCGGGAGCAGATAACGGATATGGAGTGAAGAGTGGTACTTCTATGTCTACACCTCTGGTTGCAGGGGCAGCGGCATTGATGCTTGAGAAGAATCCGGAGCTGACTAATGTTCAGATCAAGATGAAATTGAAAGAAAGTGCCAGGGATATGGGATTGCCAAAGAATCAGCAGGGATGGGGAGAACTGGATCTGGAACGTTTTATGGAACTGTGATCAGTAATCTTTTATTTCACAAAATTATTGCTTTAGTGTATAAAAGCATTGACGAACGGTCTGTTTTCGGCTATCATGATAGTTAACTGGATGAGAGCCAAAGAGGAGGATTAACATGAAAAAAATTCAGATGCAGACACCACTTGTGGAGATGGATGGAGATGAGATGACCAGAATTCTCTGGAAAATAATCAAAGATGAACTTCTTCTTCCGTATATTGATTTGAACACTGAGTATTATGACCTTGGTCTGGAATACAGAAATGAAACGGATGATCAGGTAACTGTTGATGCAGCAGAGGCTACAAAGAAGTACGGCGTTGCAGTGAAATGTGCCACTATCACTCCTAATAAGGCAAGAATGGAAGAGTATACCTTAAAGAAAATGTACAAGAGTCCTAACGGAACGATTCGTGCAATTCTCGACGGAACTGTTTTTCGTGCCCCAATCGTAGTGAAGGGTATTGAACCATGTGTTAAGAACTGGAAGAAACCGATCACCATCGCACGTCATGCCTATGGTGATGTGTATAAGAACACAGAGATGTATATTGACGGCCCCGGAGATGCTTATCTGGTATTTGAAGGTGCAGACGGACAGCAGAGAAAAGAGCTGATCCATCATTATGAGGGACCGGGTGTGCTTCAGGGTATGCACAATCTGGATGATTCTATCACAAGTTTTGCAAGATGCTGTTTTAATTATGCACTGGATACAAAACAGAACCTGTGGCTTGGCGGTAAGGATACGATCTCCAAGATTTATGACGGACGTTTTAAGGAAATCTTTGCAACTATTTATGAAGATGAGTTTAAGGAGAAATTCGAGGCAGCAGGCATTGAATATTTCTACAGCCTGATCGATGATATCGTAGCTCGTGTCATGAAGGCTGAAGGCGGATTTATCTGGGCCTGCAAGAACTATGATGGAGATGTTATGAGCGATATGGTTTCTTCAGCATTTGGTTCTCTGGCTATGATGACATCTGTACTGGTATCTCCACAGGGATATTACGAATATGAAGCTGCTCATGGAACTGTACAGAGACATTATTATCGCTATCTGAAAGGTGAGGAGACATCTACTAACTCTGTAGCAACTATTTTTGCATGGACCGGAGCTCTGAGAAAAAGAGGTGAGCTGGACGGCAATAAAGAATTGATGGAATTTGCTGATAAACTGGAGAAGGCGACTCTGGAGACGATTGAAAGCGGTAAGATGACAAAAGACCTTGCGCTGATCACTTCTCTTGAGGATGTGACAGTACTGAACAGCAAAGATTTCATCCTTGCCATCAGAGAGAGACTGGATGAAATTTTATAATGTCAGAAATTATCCGGTAATGTTTCTATAACATTATAAAGTTCTCCGGGCAGGATCACACTGCAGCGGAGAAACCTGTAAAAAGTTATAAACTGCGAAAATGGGAAGAAACCTGCATTATGCAAGTTCTTCCCATTTTTCATATAATCCTTCTAATTCTTCGGTAATGGCGGCTTTCTCTTTGCTGAGTTTCGCACATTCTGCCACATTTGTGCAGATATCCGGGAGAATCATGGTTTCGTCGATCTCTTTATCTCTGGTCTCAAGTTCTTCAATGCGGGCTTCTACTTTTTTTAGTTCATTCTCTCGTTTTCGCTGGCGGGCCTGTTCTTCTTTCTGCTGCTGCCAGGAAAGCTTGTTATCAGAAGCCTGCTTTGCTTCTGTCACAGCCTGAGCGGCAGCCGGAGCATATTTTTCCGTTAGCTCTTCTTTTTTCTCCAGATAATAGTCGTAATCTCCGATATAATTTACAATTGCCTGATTGGTCAGATCCAGGATCCGGGTAGCTGTCTGGTTGATGAAGTAACGGTCGTGGGAAACATAGAATACTGTTCCTGTGTAACTGTTCAATGCCTCTTCAAGAATCTCTTTTGAAGCGATATCCAGATGGTTGGTGGGCTCATCGAGGATCAGAAAGTTTGCTTCGGACAGCATCAGCTTGGCGAGGGAAACACGACCTCTTTCTCCGCCGGACAGAGCGGAGATCAGTTTGAATACATCATCCCCTGTGAAAAGGAATGCTGCCAGCATATTTCGAATTTCTGTTTCCGTAAGTGTGGGATAAGCATCTGAGATTTCCTCAAAAATAGTTTTCTCCATATGAAGAACATGGTGTTCCTGGTCATAGTAGCCAATCTGTACCTTGGAACCAAGAGTAAATCTGCCGCTGTCTGCATCGATCAGCCCATTGATGATCTTTAACATGGTGGTTTTGCCTGTGCCGTTATTGCCAATCAGGGCTACACGTTCTCCACGTTTGATCTCAAAGGAGATGTCACTGAAAAGTGTCTGTCCGGGAAAAGATTTGGAAAGACTTTCCACAGTAAGGACATCATTTCCGCTGACAAATCTTGGTTCCAGGGAAATGCGCATCTGATTCTGAATCTCCTGTGGTTTATCAATGCGCTGGACTTTATCCAGCATTTTCTCGCGGCTTTCCGCACGTTTGATGGATTTCTCGCGGTTAAAGGATTTCAGCTTGGCAATGACTGCTTCCTGATGTTTGATATCCCGCTGCTGGTTCAGATAGGCTTTGTACTGGGCGTCACGCAGCTGGGCTTTTTTCAGGGCATAGGCAGAATAGTTGCCACTGTACATACGCATATTTCCTGCTTCGATTTCCACAACTTTTGTTACGACTTTGTCAAGAAAGTAACGGTCGTGGGATACGATAAATACAGCACCCGGGTAATTCAGAAGATAGGTTTCCAGCCAGGAAATACTCTCCATATCCAGATGGTTGGTAGGCTCATCCAGAAGAAGAATGTCAGGGCTGGCAAGAAGCAGTTTACCCAGAGCTACGCGGGTTTTCTGGCCGCCTGAAAGAGTTTCTATCTGGCGTTCGAAATCTTCTTCTGTGAAACCAAGACCTTTTAATACACCCATGATCTCACTTTTGTAAGCGTAACCATTTTCCAGTTCAAACTGGTGACTCAGTCTTGTGTAAGTATTCATCAGGCTGTCCAGAGCATCTCCGGTGGTGGTTTTCATTTCCTGTTCCAGAGAGCGCAGACGGTTCTCCATATCAATAATGTGCTGTTTGGTGGAAATCAGTTCTTCGTAAATGGTATGATGGCCATGAATGTCCTGATACTGGGCAAGGTAGCCGATATTTTTATCTTTGGCAAGTACCACGTTTCCTGAATCCGGGGAGAGCTCATGCATAATGATTCGCAGCAGAGTCGTCTTGCCTGCACCGTTATTGCCGATGAGAGCTGCCTTTTCGCGGTCTTCTATATGGAAACTGGCATCCTTGAGAATGATTTTTTCGCCAAAGGATTTACAGATATTCTGACATGATAAAATCATAGGAATTCCTCCGTTTGTAATTTGTCCGCGTACTATTATAATCGAAAATGCCTGTTTTTGAAAGCATTTTAAGAGATTTTGTCCAGGGAAAAGAAAGCACCGGATGGATGCATGGAAGAAAATATGATATTCCGGGGAATTTTTCAGAATGAAATTGATAAAAAAATACAGAAATATTTGGTCAAAAAGTACAAATTTAATTTGACAATAAAATAACATCTGGGTATAATTGACATAGATAAGCTAAGGAGGGAAAATTTGTGGAAGCTAAGGAAATTTCGAAAGCGGTAATCAAGCGTCTGCCGCGGTACTACCGCTACCTCGGTGAATTGATGGAGGAGAATGTAGAGCGTATATCTTCAAATGATCTTAGCAAGAAGATGCATGTGACGGCTTCCCAGATTCGTCAGGACTTAAATAATTTCGGTGGTTTTGGTCAGCAGGGTTACGGCTATAATGTACGCTATTTGTATACAGAAATCGGTAAGATCCTTGGGCTGGATACTGTACATCCGATGATTATTCTGGGTGCCGGTAATCTGGGACAGGCATTGGCCAATTATGTGGATTTTGAAAAGCGCGGATTTAAGCTGGTTGGTATTTTTGACGTCAATCCTGTACTTGAGGGGATTGCAGTTCGTGGAATTGAGATTCAGATGTTGAGCGATCTTCCTTTGTTTCTGAAGGAGAATGAGGTTGAGATCGCGATCCTGACTCTTCCTAAAAACAAAGCCAAAGAGATGGCAAAGATTTTAATTGATAATGGAATTAAGGCAATCTGGAATTTTGCACATATTGATCTGGATGCCCCGGAGGATGTAATGGTAGAGAACGTACATCTTTCAGAGAGTCTTATGACTTTGTCCTATAACCTGAGTGAGTACAGAAAGGAACATGAAGGTATGTAAGGGATAATTGTGAAACACAAGGCTGTGGTCATCTGATCACAGCTTTTCTCTTGTATGTAAATGTGTTATTGTAAACAGGAGGTGAACAGATGAGAGAGATTGTAACTGCTGTTGAGATGAAAGAACTGGATCATAATACGATTCAGAAAGCCGGGATATCGTCTCCGGTACTTATGGAGAGGGCGGCATTAAAGACGGTTGAGGAGATTGTACAGAGATTAAAGAATAAAGAAAAAGAGAAAATCCTTGTGGTCTGCGGAACCGGCAACAATGGCGGAGACGGATTGGCGATTGCCAGACTGCTTCAGTTGAGAGGAGTCAGAACCTGGTATTATATTGCGGGTAAGGAAGAGAAAATGACTGCTGAAACTGCCGGACAGCTTAAAACAGCAGAATATTATCAGGTGCCCCGGGTGCATAACCTGGATCTGGATGAATATACTACTATAGTAGATGCCATCTTTGGGGTTGGACTGAGCAGACCTGTAGAGGGAAAATATGCAGAGCTTATCAGTACAATGAACCGGGCATCTGCGTATAAAGTAGCTGTGGATATTCCATCCGGGATTGACTCAGATACCGGATTTGAGAAGGGGATTGCATTCCGGGCAGATCTTACGGTTACCTTTGCTTTTCGCAAAAGAGGGCTGTGTTTTTATCCCGGACGCATGTATGGCGGTGAGATCGTTGTTACGGATATCGGAATCTATTCCATACCCGGAAAGAAAATCTGTATGCATCATCTGGAACGTGAAGATTTGAAAATGCTTCCGGAGAGAGTTCCCTATGGAAATAAAGGAACCTTCGGTAAGGTTCTTCTTATAGCTGGCAGCGAAGGAATGTGCGGAGCTGCATATCTGAGTGCAGCAGCTGCTCTGAAAAGCTCTGCGGGAATGGTGAGAATTCAGACCGTGGAGGCCAACAGGATTCCGTTGCAGACACTGTTGCCGGAAGCCATGATCACCTGTGATTTTGATGAGAAAAAAAACCAGGCAATGCTTGACTGGTGTGATGTGCTTGTGATAGGACCGGGTCTTGGAACCGGAGCGCAGAGCAGGGAAAGAGCTCAGTGGTTCCTGGCGAAGGCAGCTGAGTGTAAAAAAACAGTAATTCTGGATGCAGATGGCCTGAATCTTCTGTCAGTCCATGACAACTGGAAGTGTTTTATCGGGGAACATGTGATCCTGACACCTCATATTGGTGAGATGAGTCGTCTGTGCGGAAAAGAAATCGGTAAGATCCAGGATTGTCTGGCACAGACTGCAGCTGATTATGCAAAGGAGTCTGGAGCGGTTTGCGTTCTGAAGGATGCCTGTACTGTGGTGGCAGATGCTTTTGGAGATATGTATTTGAACATTTCGGGTAATGCAGGAATGGCTACAGCGGGAAGTGGAGATGTGTTAAGCGGTGTGCTTGCTGGTATACAGTGTATGTATCTGGCAGCAGAAAAGAAATTTTCTCCTGTTATGCTGGCTGCACTTGGTGTATATGTGCATGGGCTGGCAGGTGATCTGGCTGCTGAAACAGTAGGGCAGCGAGGGATGACCGCAGGAGATATCATCTGTTTTCTGCCGGAAATACTAAGATAGAATATTCATTTTGAGGCAGTGAATCTGTGAAACAATTTGCAGATATTAACATGAAAAAATAACAGAGGAAAATTATTATGAAGAAAGATAGCAGAGTAAAAGCAGTCATTTCACTGGATGCAGTAGAACATAATTTCCGGGAAATGAGAAAAAATATTGCAGAAGAGACAAAGATGATCGCAGTCATAAAGGCTGACGCTTATGGACATGGCGCGGTGCCGGTTGCACATCTCATTGAGGATTATGATTATATCTGGGGATTTGCGGCTGCAACTGCGGAAGAAGCGATTCATCTGCGAGAAGCCGGGATTACAAAACCAATCCTGATCCTTGGAATTGTTTTTGATGAATATTTTCCGGAACTTGTCCGTTATGAGATCCGTCCTGCAGTGTGCGAATATGAGGAGGCAAGGAAACTTTCAGACGAAGCGGTTCTGCAGAAAAAAACTGTACATATTCATATTGCTCTGGACACAGGAATGACCAGGATCGGTTTTGCGGATACACAGGAAAATGTAGAGGAAATTAAAAAAATTTCAGAACTTCCAAATCTTGAGATTGAGGGTATGTTTACTCATTTTGCAAGAGCAGATGAGTATGACAGAAGTCCGGCTATGGTACAATTGAAGCGGTATCTGGATTTTTCAAGACGCGTAGAAGAGGCAGGAGTGGAAATTCCTCTGCATCACTGTTCTAACAGTGCGGGCATCATACGTATGCCGGAAGCAAATCTGAATATTGTCCGCGCCGGAATCACAATTTATGGAATTTATCCTTCTTCTGAGGTGGAGAGAGATATTGTAAAGCTTGAGCCGGTTATGGAACTTAAGAGTCATGTGACTTATGTGAAAGACGTTCCTGCCGGAGCAGCGATCAGCTACGGCGGTACTTATGTGGCTGACAGGAAGCTTCGTGTGGCAACTGTTCCGGTGGGCTATGCAGACGGCTATTCCAGGCAGCTTTCCAATAAAGGCTGGGTTCTGATCCATGGACAAAAGGCTCCGATCCTTGGCAGAGTCTGTATGGACCAGTTTATGGTAGATGTGACTGAGATTGGTGATGTGAAGAAGGGCGATGAGGTAACACTGATCGGCAGAGACGGGGATGAGTTTATCGGTATTGAGGAGATTGGTGATCTCTGTGGCAGATTTTCCTATGAGTTTGCCTGTGATATCAGCCCGCGTGTGCCGAGAGTCTATATTAAAAACGGGAAAGAAATATAATGTTACTGTTTACTGAATAGAGACGAAGTGAGCGATAACTGATTTTTATATACCACGCATGTATACACAAGAAAAAGGTGGAAATACTTTATCTTAACCGGACAGGAAATATCCGGCTGATAACAAGGTTTCTTCTTATGGCAATGTTGTAAATTGAAACCGGAAAGAATCGGAGTGTGAATTGTGTGGTAATTAAAAGAGGGGATATATTTTATGCTGATCTTCGCCCTGTAGTGGGGAGTGAACAGGGTGGAATCCGGCCGGTTCTGATCATTCAGAATAACGTAGGTAACCGGCACAGCCCTACAGTGATCTGTGCTGCTATTACATCAAAAATGAACAAGGCTAAGCTTCCTACACATATTGAGATCAATGCGGAACTCTATGGGATTGAAAAAGATTCTGTGATTTTGCTGGAACAGCTTCGTACTATAGATAAAAGAAGATTAAAAGATAAAGTCTGTCATCTGGATGATGCGATGCTGGATAAGGTGAATCATGCACTTGAGATCAGCCTGGAGCTTACGTTCTGATTTTGCTTTTTAAGGGATATATCATCTGATCCGGTATTGCGATTTTTTGGCTTGCATGTCTCGGATAGTAGTGCGTGAACAATAAATGAACAGTAATTTTTGGTATCTCTGTCCGGTCAGTATCTTGACGATTAATGGAGAAAGTGATATATTTTACCAGTAATTACGCATATTCAATAAGGAGGAGACTGAATAATATAATGGAAGATGGCAGTAGTATGCCCCTCTGGGGCTTATTTATTTTACTGTTACTGTTGTGGCTGAATGGAATCTTTTACGGGTTTGCCGCAGCGCTGAGAAACATAAGTGAGAATGATACACAGAAGAAAGCAGAGGAAGGCGATAAAAAAGCACAGATGCTGATGACTCTGATCGACAAACCGGCGCAGTTTGTCAATGCAATTCCGCTGATCGTAATGGCATGTGGTATTTGTTTTGGTACTTTTCTGGTCCCATATGCTGTGGATGCATTTTATCCATACATAAAGCATGTGCCTGCACTGATCCTGGTAATGGCATTGTGCGTGATTTTTCTTGCTGCAATCGGTATTCTGGCTTTTAGGCGGGTTGGTACTTATCATCCTGAAGCTTATGCATATAAGTATCTGAACCTGGTACATTTCTGGCTGAATCTGTTAAAGCCTTTTACTGTATCTGTCACCTGGATCGCCAGACTGGCAGCAGTGCCTTTTGGTGTGGAGATAAACCGTACAGAAAAGTCTGTCACAGAAGAGGAAATCATTTCCATTGTAGATGAAGCTCATGAACAGGGCGTCATCCAGGAGAATGAGGCGGAAATGATCCAGAATATCATATCTTTTAATGAGACAGAAGCCCATGATATCATGACTCACAGAAAGAATGTGGTGGCCTTTGACGAGGAGATATTGCTCAAGAACATGATTGACACTATGCTGGAAGAGGGGAATTCCCGTTATCCGGTATATGAGGAGAATATTGACAATATCAAAGGAATTGTCCATTATAAAGATGCGCTTAAGTTTATGACACAGAATCCCTGGGCGAAGTTCAAACCGTTGAAGGAACTGCCCGGAATTATCCGCCAGGCATCCCTGATTCCTGAAACAAGGGGGATTGGAGATCTTTTTCATACTATGCAGGCCAGAAAGATTCATATGGCAATTGTTGTGGATGAATATGGCCAGACGGCCGGGATCGTTACCATGGAGGATATTCTGGAGGAGATTGTCGGAGATATTCTGGACGAATATGATGAGGATGAAATTACGATCCGCGCACAGAAAGATAACAGTCTGATCATTGACGGGCTTGCTTATCTGGAGGATGTGGAAGAAGAGTTGGATGCAGATTTTGGGGATACAGAGTTTGAAACACTGAACGGTTATCTGACCAATATTCTGGGACATATTCCTGCAGATAAGGATGTTGATACAAGCATAAAAGCGATTGGATACTGCTTTACGATCTTGTCTATTGGTAATAAAACCATTGGCAAGGTTAAGGTGGAGCGGGATAATAATGTTGCTGTATAAACAGCAGCAGATAAAAATAATTAACAAAAGGAGAAAGAAAGATGTCAGGACATTCAAAATTTGCAAACATTAAGCATAAGAAAGAGAAAAACGATGCAAAAAAAGGTAAGATTTTTACAGTAATCGGACGTGAGCTGGTTATGGCTGTCAAAGCAGGCGGTCCGGATCCGAATAATAACAGCAAACTTCGTGATGTAATTGCCAAAGCGAAAGCAAACAACATGCCAAACGATACAATCGAACGTGGTATCAAAAAAGCAGCAGGCGCTGATTCCGCAGACAACTACGAGAAAGCTGTATATGAAGGATATGGTCCGAACGGTGTTGCTATCATTGTTGAGACTCTGACAGACAACAAGAACCGTACAGCAGGTAATGTACGTAATGCATTTACAAAGGGTAACGGAAGCATCGGAACTCAGGGATGTGTATCCTATATGTTTGATCAGAAAGGTCAGATCATTATTGACAAAGAAGAGTGTGAGATGGACGCAGACGAGATTATGATGCTTGCTCTGGATGCCGGTGCTGAGGACTTCAGCGAGGAAGAGGACAGTTATGAGATTCTCACTGCTCCGGATGATTTTAGTGCAGTTCGCGAAGCTCTGGAAAAAGCAGGTCTGCCTATTGCAGAAGCACAGGTTGCCATGATTCCTCAGACTTATGTGGAGCTTACAGATGAGCAGGCACTCAAGGATCTTCAGAGAACTCTGGATCTTCTGGATGATGACGATGATGTCACAGATTACTGGACAAACTGGGATGAGCAGTAAAATACCGCAGGTATATTGAGACTGCCTGTTTTGGGTTATTGCTGTCGGACATGTATAGTTTATAAAAGAAACACACATAATACCTCCATAGAGAAAATGGAGGTATTTTTATGTCTGAAAACAGATATGGAGAAAAAAGAGAAGAGTCTGAAACAGGGATGAAGCTGCAAAACTGTGAGACACAGGAGTCAGAAAATAAAGTTCAGGAAAGTACCAATGAGCAGATTAAAGATATGGGACAGGTGGTTTTAAACAGCAATTCCCGAAAACACAAGGTAGAGCTTCTGACCATCATTGGTGAGGTGGAAGGTCATGAGTCTGCACCCTCCCATTCCAAAACTACAAAATATGAGCATGTACTTCCAAAGCTTGCCATCATTGAGGATGATGAAGAAATAGAAGGCTTGCTGATCCTTTTAAACACAGTGGGAGGAGATGTGGAGGCTGGGCTTGCCATTGCAGAGATGATTGCCTCATTAAGTATACCAACAGTGTCACTGGTTCTGGGCGGCGGACATTCTATCGGAGTTCCGATGGCCGTATCTGCGGACTATTCTTTCGCAGTACCAAGTGCTACGATGGTGATCCATCCGGTACGTTCCAATGGTATGTTTATCGGAGTGGCTCAGACTTACCGGAATATGGAGAAAATTCAGGACCGTATCACTACATTTATTTCCGAACACTCCAGAGCATCTCAGAAACGTCTGGAAGAGCTGATGCTTGATACTTCTCAGCTGGTAAAAGATGTAGGAACCATGCTGGAAGGAAAAGAGGCAGTAAAAGAAGGGCTGATCGATGAGGTTGGCGGTATTAAGGAAGCGTTGGCAAAATTATATGAAATGATAGAAAAAGAGTGTTGAAAGTGAAAAAAATCTTATATATGCTACAAATCAACCCTTGCCATATGTCAGATTTTGGCGTATTATTAATAGAGGTTTATTATTTGCGAGGAGGAAAACCATGTATAAGATTTTAAAAGCTGAAACACTGGCAGCTAAGATCCATCTTATGGTTGTACACGCACCGCGTGTTGCAAGCCATTGTCAGCCAGGACAATTTATTATCGTTAAGTTAGATGAGAAGGGTGAGAGAATCCCTCTTACTATCTGTGATTATGATCGTGAAGAAGGTACGATCACAATCGTATTCCAGGAGATTGGTGTATCTACCATCAAGATGGCAGAATTAAAAGCAGGAGATGCATTCCGCGATTTCGTAGGACCTCTTGGATGTCCTTCTGAATTTGTTGCGGAAGATATCGAAGAATTAAAGAAAAAGAAAATGGTATTTGTTGCCGGCGGTGTTGGTACAGCCCCTGTTTACCCACAGGTAAAATGGCTCCATGAACATGGAATCACAGCAGATGTTATTCTTGGTGCAAAAACTAAGGATATGGTTATCCTTGAGAAAGAACTGGGAGAAGTTTCCAATCTTTATGTTACTACAGATGACGGTTCCTATGGCCGTGCAGGTATGGTTACCAAGACTCTTGAGGATCTGGTAACAAACGAAGGCAAACATTACGATGTCTGTGTAGCGATCGGACCGATGATCATGATGAAATTTGTCTGTCTTCTTACCAAGAAGCTTGGCATTCATACAATTGTCAGCATGAACCCGATCATGGTTGACGGAACAGGTATGTGTGGCGCATGCCGTCTTCAGGTTGGCGATGAGATTAAGTTTGCATGTGTAGACGGACCGGAATTCGACGGACATCTCGTTGATTTCGACCAGGCTATGAAGAGAAGCCAGATGTATAAGACTGAAGAGGGACGTGCATTACTGAAACTTCAGGAAGGTGATACCCATCATGGCGGATGTGGACATTGTGGAGGTGACAAGTAATGGCAGATGCAAAGATGTTAAAGAAAGTTCCTGTAAGAGAACAGGATCCAAAGGTGCGTGCAACAAACTTTGAAGAAGTTTGTCTTGGATACAATCAGGAAGAAGCAATGGAAGAAGCACAGAGATGCTTAGGCTGTAAGAAACCGAAATGTGTGGAAGGCTGTCCTGTATCCATTAATATTCCTGGATTTATTGAAGAGATTAAAGAGGGAAAGATCGAAGAAGCATACAAAGTGATCGGATTATCCTCCGCACTTCCGGCTATCTGTGGACGTGTATGTCCTCAGGAATCCCAGTGTGAGGGTAAATGTATCCGCGGAGTCAAAGGTGAAGCTGTTTCTATCGGTAAACTGGAGAGATTTGTTGCTGACTATGCTCTGGAACATGATATCAAACCTGTTGGAGCAGAAGTTAAGAACGGACATAAAGTTGCAGTGATCGGTTCCGGTCCTTCCGGACTTACCTGTGCAGGTGATCTTGCAAAAGCTGGTTATGATGTAACTGTATTTGAAGCTCTTCATGAACTTGGCGGTGTTCTTGTTTACGGTATTCCGGAGTTCCGTCTTCCGAAACAGAAAGTTGTTAAGAAAGAAATTGAAAAAGTTAAAGAATTAGGTGTTAAATTCGAGACTAATGTTGTTATCGGTAAATCCACAACAATCGATCAGCTGATCGAGGACGAAGGATTTGAAGCTGTATTTATCGGATCAGGTGCCGGACTTCCAATGTTCATGGGTATCCCGGGTGAGAATGCAAGCGGTGTATTCTCTGCCAACGAATATCTTACAAGAAGCAACCTGATGAAAGCTTTTGATGATTCTTATGATACACCGATCGCAGCAGGAAAGAAAGTAGCAGTTGTAGGCGGTGGTAATGTTGCTATGGATGCTGCCAGAACAGCTTTAAGACTTGGTGCTGAAGTACATATCGTATACAGAAGAAGTGAAGCAGAGCTTCCTGCACGAGCAGAGGAAGTTCATCACGCAAAAGAAGAGGGAATCATCTTTGATCTTCTTACTAACCCGAAGGAAATCCTTGTAGATGAGAACGGTCATGTAAAAGGTATGAAGGTTGTCAAGATGGAACTTGGTGAGCCGGATGCTTCCGGAAGACGTCGTCCGGTTGAAATTCCGGGATCTGAATATGACATGGATGTAGATACAGTTATCATGTCTCTTGGTACTTCCCCGAACCCTCTTATCTCTTCTACAACAAAAGGTCTTGAAGTCAATAAGAGAAGATGTATCATTGCTGAAGAAGAAACAGGTAAGACATCTAAAGATGGTGTATATGCCGGCGGTGATGCTGTTACAGGTGCAGCTACTGTTATCCTTGCCATGGGTGCAGGTAAAGCTGGTGCCAAAGGTATCGATGAATATCTTAAAAATAAATAATGTAAATGGTACTTGACAGATTTTGACGTCTGTGGCATGATTACTAGTGTTGATAATCATGAAAAGCTTAGAAGGTGTTTACAGGGATTTATTTTCCGTCAGAGAGAGGAAGCCATCGGCTGGAAGCTGCCTCAGGTTCAGATATTTCCTGAATTTCCCACCGGAGCCGCGTTTCTGAATGACAGTATTTACTGAGTAGGAAATGACGTTACTGCGCGTTAAGCAGACCGAGAGCCTGTAGAAAATGCAGGAAGCAGGGTGGTACCGCGGATATTTTACTCCGTCCCTTTAGTGGGACGGAGTTTTTTGTTTGCCAATTCTGCTATTATAACATGAATTGCGAGAACTGCTTTTGCAACGGAGCGATTTGTGGCTATCAAGTCAGAGTCAGATTTTACGTTACTGTTCATTCTGTTCTCAGTAACGATTTTTCTTCTCTGACATTATGACATAAAGGAGAAAGAGAACATGGATATGAAAGAAAGACTTCAGGAACTGGCTGAAGCAGCCGGAAAACGGATCAGTGAATCCGAAGGTCTGGAAAAACTGAACGAAGTACGTGTGGCATACCTTGGTAAAAAAGGTGAATTGACTGCAATTTTAAAGAGTATGAAAGATGTTGCACCGGAAGAGCGCCCGAAGGTTGGACAGCTTGTAAACGAAACAAGAAGCAAGATAGAAGCACTTCTTGATGAATCTAAACAGAAACTGGAAGAAGCAGCACGTGAAGAGAAGATAAAACAGGAAGTGATTGATGTGACTTTACCTGCAAAGAAAGCTAAAATCGGTCACCGTCACCCGAACACCATCGCCCTGGAAGAAGTAGAACGTATCTTTATTGGTATGGGTTATGAAGTAGTAGAGGGACCGGAGGTAGAGTATGCGGATTACAACTTTACTAAACTGAATATTCCGGAAAATCATCCGGCACGTGATGAACAGGATACTTTCTTTATCAACGATTCTATCCTTCTTCGTTCCCAGACTTCACCGGTTCAGGCACGTACTATGGAGAAAGGAAAGCTGCCGATCCGTATGATCGCACCTGGTCGTGTATTCCGTTCAGATGAAGTAGATGCAACACATTCTCCTTCTTTCCATCAGATCGAAGGTCTTGTTATTGACAAGAACATCACTTTTGCAGATCTTAAGGGAACTTTGCAGGAGTTTGCACAGGAATTATTCGGACCTGAGACAAAAACTAAGTTCAGACCACATCACTTCCCGTTCACAGAGCCAAGCGCAGAGGTGGATGTATCCTGCTTCAAGTGTGGTGGTAAAGGCTGCCGTTTCTGTAAAGGTTCCGGCTGGATTGAAATCCTTGGCTGCGGTATGGTTCATCCGAATGTATTAAGCATGTGCGGAATTGATCCGGAAGAATACACAGGATTCGCATTTGGCGTAGGTCTTGAACGTATTGCACTTCTGAAATATGAGATTGATGACATGAGACTGCTCTATGAGAATGATATCCGTTTCCTGAAACAGTTCTGATGAAATGACTGTCTGAAACAACAGAGCTATGCAGCCAAGAGGAAATTTCTGTCTGGGAAAGCTGCTATAAGTCTGAGCTATAATATAGAAAGAGGATTAACAAAATGAATACTTCATTATCTTGGATTAAAATGTATGTGCCGGATCTTGATGTGACAGCACAGGAATATACAGATGCCATGACACTGACAGGAACAAAAGTGGAAGGCTTTGAAAAACTGGACGCAGATCTGGATAAGATCGTGATCGGTCAGATTGAAAAAATTGAGAAACATCCGGATGCAGATAAACTGATCATCTGCCAGGTGAATATCGGAACAGAGACTGTACAGATCGTTACAGGCGCTCCTAATGTAAAAGAGGGAGATAAGGTTCCTGTTGTTCTTGACGGCGGACGTGTTGCCGGTGGACATGACGGAAAGAAAACACCGGGTGGAATTGAAATCAAAAAAGGAAAACTTCGCGGAATCGATTCCTATGGTATGATGTGTTCCATCGAAGAGCTGGGAAGCACAAGAGAAATGTATCCGGAAGCACCGGAATACGGAATCTATATTTTCCCTGAAGACGCTGTTGTAGGCGAGAGTGCGATCAAGGCACTGGGCCTGGATGATGTTGTCTTTGAATATGAAATCACATCCAATCGTGTTGACTGCTACGGCGTACTGGGAATTGCAAGAGAAGCGGCAGCTACGTTTAATGAGAAATTCTGTCCTCCTGTTGTAGAGTGTAAGGGAAATGATGAAAAAGCTTCTGACTATGTAAAAGTAACGGTAGAAGATTCGAAACTTTGTCCACGTTACTGCGCAAGAGTCGTAAAGAATGTTAAGATCGGACCATCTCCGAAATGGATGCAGAGATGTCTGGCTTCCAATGGAATCCGTCCGATCAATAATCTGGTAGATATTACAAACTATGTAATGGAAGAATTTGGTCAGCCAATGCACGCATATGATCTGGACAGGATTGCAGGAAAAGAAATTGTTGTACGTCGTGCAGAGAATGATGAGAAATTTGTAACGCTGGATGGACAGGAACGTACCATGGATGATCAGGTACTGATGATTTGTGACGGTGAGAAAGCAGTTGGTATTGCCGGTATCATGGGTGGAGAGAATTCTATGATCACAGACGATGTAAAAACTGTTCTTTTCGAGGCTGCATGTTTTGATGGAACAAATATCCGCCTTTCTTCCAAGAGAATCGGTCTGAGAACAGATGCTTCCGGTAAATTCGAAAAAGGTCTTGACCCGAACAATGCGCAGGCAGCTATCGACAGAGCATGCCAGCTGATGGAGGAACTTGGAGCAGGTGAAGTCGTAGGTGGAATGGTAGATATCTGCAATGAAGTAAGAGAACCATCCAGAGTTCCTTTCAAACCGGAGAAGATTAATGCTCTTCTTGGAACTGACCTGACACCGGAAGAGATGCTTGCTTATCTGGCAAAAGTAGAACTGACCTATGACGAAAAAACAAATGAGATCGTAGCTCCTACTTTCCGTCAGGATATCCATTATGTAGCTGATGTTGCAGAAGAAGTTGCAAGATTTTTCGGATATGATAAGATTCCTACTACTCTGCCTACAGGTGAAGCTACAACAGGTAAGCTTCCGTTTAAACTTCGTATTGAAGCAGTGGCACGTGATATTGCGGAATATTGTGGTTTCTCTGAAGGAATGACCTATTCTTTCGAAAGTCCGAAGGTATTTGACAAATTAAGACTTCCGGCTGACAGTAAGCTCCGTCAGGGAATCGTGATCAGCAATCCTCTGGGAGAAGACTACAGTGTCATGAGAACAACTACTTTAAACGGTATGCTCAGTTCTCTGGCTACGAACTATAACAGAAGAAATAAAGATGTACGTCTCTATGAACTTGGTAATGTATATCGTCCGAAAGCACTTCCTCTTACAGAACTTCCGGATGAGCGTATGCACTTTACACTTGGTATGTATGGAAACGGCGATTTCTTTGACATGAAAGGTGTATGTGAAGAGTTCTTTGAGAAAGTAGGAATGAGAGATAAAGTAGATTATGATCCAAACAGCGGAAAGACTTACCTTCATCCCGGAAGACAGGCAAATATGGTTTATGATGGTAAGGTTGTAGGCTATCTGGGAGAGGTTCATCCTCTGGTTGCAGATACTTATGGAATCGGTGATAAGGCATATGTGGCAGTGATTGATATCCTTACGGTTCTTGAATTTGCAAGCTTCAACCATAAATACACAGGAATTGCAAAATATCCTGCAGTAACCCGCGATTTAAGTATGGTTGTTCCGAAAACCGTTCTTGCAGGACAGATTGAACATATTCTGACTCAGAGAGGCGGAAAGATTCTGGAGAGTTATCAGTTATTTGACATTTATGAAGGAAACCAGATTAAAGGAGGATATAAATCCATGGCTTATTCTCTGGTATTCCGTCACCATGACAAGACTCTGGAAGAGAGCGAGATTACAGCTGCAATGAAGAAAATCCTGAATGGCCTGACAGATCTTGGAATCGAGTTGAGAAGTTAATGCTGATTTATGTATTAAGACATGGGATAACTCAGTGGAATAAACTGAAAAAAGTGCAGGGGGCAATGGATATTCCCCTTGCACCGGAAGGAATTGAACTGGCGAAAAGAACAGGAGAAGCATTAAAAGATGTTCCGTTTGATATCTGTTTTACCAGTCCTCTGGCAAGAGCGAGACAGACAGCACATTATGTGCTGGGAAACAGGCAGATTCCTGTTATTGAGGATAAAAGAATCCAGGAAATTGATTTTGGAGTTCTTGAAGGAAGCCGGTTTAAGGATGAACAAGGGAAGATCATCAGCCATGAAATGGAAATTTTCTTTGAAGAGCCACAGAAATTTGAACGTCCTCAAAACGGCGAAAACATTTCTGATATCCTGAAACGCACCAGAGAATTCTGGGTGGAGAAAACGACAGATCCTGCTCTGGCAGACAAAACAATTCTTGTTTCTTCTCATGGATGTGCAGTTCGTGCACTGCTTCAGAATGTCTATCAGGATCCGGAACATTTCTGGCATGGATGTGTGCCTCCAAACTGCAGTATCAATCTGCTTGAAGTAAAAGATGGAAAAGCCAGATTTCTGGAAGAAGATAAAGTTTATTCTGAAATATAACAATTCTGTAAAATAATCCGGTGGAAAACTGTGCTTTGAGTACAGCTTTTCTGCCGGACTTTTAATATATTTTGTTACTGTTTATACACCACTATCCCGAGACATACAAGCCAAAATTCCATTGCCGCAGGCAATCTGGAATGAATTTTGGCTGTTACTGTTCACTGGTAATATCCCGCGAGGTGTTTTTTGTGAGCGAAGGTCACAGAAAACCCGAGATATACCGCGCGAATTTATGCGATTAGCATAAATTCTGTGCATCGCGAAGCGTGTTACTGAGAACGGAGTGAACAGTAACTTTTGGCTACGTTACTGTGAACAGTAACTATATTTTTACTTGTGACAGATATGACGTTGTGATATGATATACGAAAAAGGAAATTGTCTGTAATTTTGTGCAGAATCTGCAAATAATCACAGGAGGTGTATTATGGGCAAAAAAATTATGAATACGGTTCTTTTTCTGGTGGTGCTTGGCGGATGTGTTGCCATGACGCTGCTGACCGGGAATGGTTCATCAGGCACGATGATTTATAACTTTGCATTCCTCGCTGTTATGGCTGTGATCTATCTGGCCGGACTGTTTGGCGGTATGTTTCGGGTAGACAGCATTGGAGAGGCTCTTGCAAGAGGAACGCAGGAGCTTTCCAGTATATTCAAAATACCCGGAAAAGCCAAAAGCGAAGATCTTTCCTGCCTGAAGGGGATGTTTGAACATAAATATCTGGATGACAGAATGGACAGCTTTGTAGATGCCATGGAGAAAAACCAGGAAGGAATCGGAGATGTTGAAGATTACATAAATGAGGACGAGATTGATCTTCATGTACATAAGAAGATTCTGGAAATGGCACCGGATATTTTTACCAGCCTTGGTATTCTTGGTACTTTTATTGGTCTGGTATGGGGGCTTAAGAGTTTTGAGCCATCCAGCTATGAGACAATGACTACCTCTGTATCTGCCCTGGTAGATGGTATCAAAGTAGCATTCCTTACTTCTATCTATGGAATTGCATTTGCACTGATCTACAGTTCCGGAATGAAAAGCGTTTATTCCGGAATGGATGCGAAGCTTCAGGGATTTCTGGAGAGGTTTCATCTTTATGTACTTCCGGCGGCTGAGAGCGAGTCAAGAAACCTGATGCTTGCAAGTCAGAAGGTTCAGACAAAAGCCATGAAACAGATGGCAGAGCAGCTTACCTCACAGATGGCAGAGAGTTTTGAGAAAGCAATCAATCCTACTTTCCAGAAGATGACAGAATCTCTGGAGATTCTGACAGAATCTGTAACAAAATGTCAGGAGGATGTGGTTCAGGATATCCTGCGTACTTTTTTGCGGGAGATGAACGGTTCATTTAAAATGCAGTTCACAGATTTCAATGAAGCTCTTGTACAGCTGAAGGAAGCGCAGAAAGAAAATATTGATTATACTACAAGGCTCTATCAGACGATGAGTAATCAGCTGAATACCTCATATGCAAAACAGAGCGAAGCTATGAAAGACCTTGTAAATGAACTGGGACAGGTTCAGGGCCGTTATATGTCTACGGCAACAAGAATCACACAGGATAATCAGGAAATCCAGAAGCTTCAGCAGCAGGATTATCAGCGCATTGCGGATTATCTGCATGAATCCGAGAAATCTTCTGCCAAATTCTGGGTTGCCTGCAATCAGACAATGCAGAAATATGTGGAAGCTGCCGCGCAGGGAATGGAAAAGGTTTCGGCTGCAAATCAGGCAGGAAAAGATGTGCTTGAGGCTAACCGTAAACTGGTAGAACAGTTGGATGTAAAGATGAAAGACTTTGTATCTTATCAGAAGATGACTTACGAGACAATGGAAGAGGTACGCAGACTCTTTGCAGATATTTCTGTTCAGAAAGAAGACAACAATATTTATCTCTCAGGCGGAAAATCAGCTCAGAGTGCGGCACAGAAAGAATCTGTGGAGGAAGTACGCAAACTTCTGGAGGAACAGAGCGAGCGTCAGGAAGCACTTCTGGAGGAGATGAACAAAAATATGAAGAATATTTCCAAAAACCAGAAAGGTAAATTCAGCTTATTCAAATAAGAAAAGGAGAGAAATATGCGCAAAAGAAAGAAATCAGAAGAGGACGGATTTAATGTCTGGCGATCTTATTCTGATATGATGGCCGGTGTGCTGCTCCTTTTTATACTGATCATGTGTGTAACTCTTTTTCAGGCTCAGAAAAGCTATAATGAGAGCATAAAAGAGAGAGATGATAAAATAGCTCTTCAGGAGCAGTATACAGCGGAAATTCTGGCACAGCAGAGTGAGTTGGACGAGAAAAACAGCAAGCTGAGTTCCCAGGATGAACAGCTTGACAAGCAGAAAAAGCTTCTTGCAGAACTGGCAGCACAGTTAAAGGAACAGCAGGCCAGCCTTGATGAAAAAACATCTCTTCTTGCCACACAGCAGAAGAAAATTGATAATATCATCGGTGTCAAGGCAGATGTTATTGAAGCATTGCAGAAGGAGTTTTCCAAAAACAATGTAAGTGTTGATATTGATGCTCAGACAGGTGCTCTTACCCTCAATGCAAATGTATTATTTGACTATGATAAGTCAGAACTGACAGATGAGGGCAAACAGGAACTTGCAGATATCCTTCCGATCTACTGTAAGGTGCTTCTTCAGAAAGATTATAAGAAGTATCTGGCTGAGATCATCATTGACGGTTATACAGACACAGACGGAGACTATGATTACAATCTGGAACTTTCTCAGAAACGTTCTCTCGCAGTTGCACAGTATCTGACGGAAATCAGGGAGAACTTCCTGAGTTCTGATGAGATTTCAGAACTTCAGAATTATCTGACCGTAAATGGTCATGGCTCAGCCAATCCGGTTCTGGATTCCGATGGGAATGTAGATAAGGATGCATCCAGACGAGTGGAAGTAAAGTTTCGTCTGAAAGATGATGAGATGATAAATGAACTTAATCAGATTATGAATACAGATAAGACTTCTGATTCTGAAAAATCCGGCAGCAATTAAACTGCCGGATTTTTCAATTCCGGAGTGTGTTTGAAAAATGCTTTGATGCAGATGCTTTTTCTTACAATTCACGAAAGATAACGAGTAATTTTACCAATAACAGTTCACATTTCCGAGAGAAAATGTGGTATGATAAAACAGTACACAGTTTCCTGTAATGGTGATGATGCGCTGTACCCTACATAAGAAAAAAGAAAGAGGAATTATCATGTCTTTGAAAATTGGAAGAAACGATCCATGCTGGTGTGGAAGCGGGAAAAAATATAAAAAATGCCATGAGGCATTTGATGAAAAAATGGAAATAATGAAGCAGAAAGGATATGCAGTGATCGATCATGATCTGATCAAAACACCCGAACAGATCGCGAAAATAAAAGAAAGCTGCAAAATCAATATCGCAGTTCTTGATTATGTGGAAGAGCATATTAAACCAGGTGTATCCACTGAAGAGATTGACAGATGGGTACATGAAGAGACTGTACGGCATGGGGGAATCCCGGCACCGTTAAATTACGAAGGATTTCCAAAGAGCGTGTGTACTTCTGTAAATGAAGTGGTATGCCATGGAATCCCGGATGAAGAGCAGATTCTGAAAGAGGGAGATATTATCAATGTTGATGTATCTACAATATATAATGGTTATTATTCTGACTCGTCCAGAATGTTCTGCATCGGTAAAGTGAGTCCGGAGAAAGAAAAACTTGTCAAGGTCACAAAAGAATGTGTTGAGATTGGTATTTCCCAGGTGAAACCATGGACTCCGATCGGAAATATGGGAAGTGCAGTTCATAAACATGCAGTAGAAAACGGATATTCTGTAGTCAGAGAAATCGGTGGACATGGTGTGGGAGTTGAGTTCCATGAAGATCCATGGGTAAGCTTTGTTTCTGAAGAGAATACAGGTGTCCTGATGGTTCCGGGTATGATGTTTACCATAGAGCCGATGGTAAATATGGGAAGCGATGAAATTTATACGGATGAGATTGACGAGTGGACAGTCCGTACAGAGGACGGACTTCCTTCAGCCCAGTGGGAAGTAACTGTTCTGGTTACGGAAACAGGATGTGAAGTAATCTGCTGGTAAAAAATTTGCAAAAAGTATTGCAATACATCAGGCTATATAGTATAATCACAACTGTTGTGAAAAAAGATGGTCCTCTGTTACAGGATATGTATTAAGAACATCCATATAAGAATAGGAGAAAAATACAATGAACGAAATTATCAAAAACATCGAAGCAGCTCAGTTAAAAGCTGAAGTACCGGCATTCAACACAGGTGATACTGTAAGAGTACACGCACTGATCAAAGAAGGAAACCGTGAACGTGTTCAGGTTTTTGAAGGAACAGTTCTCAAGAAACAGGGCGGAAGCAACAGAGCTACATTTACTGTAAGAAAGAGTTCTAACGGAGTAGGCGTTGAGAAAACATGGCCGCTTCATTCCCCACATGTAGTAAAAGTAGAAGTTATCCGTCGTGGTAAAGTACGTCGTGCGAAACTGAACTACTTAAGAGATCGTGTAGGTAAAGCAGCTAAGGTTAAAGAGCTTGTTAAATAATTTCATGAATTAGCAGAAGAAGGGACAATAACTTGTGTATTGTCCCTCTTTTTCCATCTGTCAGGAGATTTGGATGAATATCAGAAAATGGAAAGATAGTCCGGCACTGAAAGAGACCAGAGATATGCTGGAAACAAAACTTGAAGATAAAAAAGTCCGGGGAATCCTTAACTGGATATTTCAGATAGCGGTAGTGCTCATTTTTGGCATTCTGGCGGGAATTGCGCTGTTTCAATCAGTGACTGTACAGGAGAGTGCCATGGAGCCCACACTGCAGGTTGGAGAACGCTTTTTTGTAAACAGGGCTGTTTATAAAGTATCCTCACCTGAACGGGGAGATATCATTGTATATAAAACCAGTGGAAGTGATGATGCGGCTCTGCATATCGGCCGCGTGATCGGTCTGCCTGGTGAGACTGTACAGATATCCAACGGAGCAGTATTGATCAACGGAGAAGTATATAATGAAAATAAGAATTTTCCTGAAATCAGTAATGCGGGATTGGCATCCGACGGAGTGTCTCTGGAAAGCGGTGAGTATTTTGTACTTGGCGATAACAGAAATAACAGTGAGGACAGCCGGTATGGTGATATCGGAAATATCAATAAGAAATATATTGTGGGAAAGGTATGGTTTGTCATTTCCCCGAAAGATAAATTTGGATTTTTGAAAGGTTAGGTGTATATGAACGTACAGTGGTACCCTGGTCATATGACCAAGGCAAAGAGACAGATGCAGGAGGACATTAAGCTGATCGATCTGATCATTGAACTTGTGGATGCCCGCGTACCTCTTTCGAGCAGAAACCCGGATATCGATGAACTGGGAAAAAATAAATCCAGACTGATTCTTCTTAATAAATCAGATCTGGCTGACGAGCGCCAGAATGAAGCCTGGAAAACTTATTTTCAGGCAAAGGGATTTTATGTTGTAAAAGTAGATTCCAGAAATGGTTCCGGAATGAAAGCAATCAATAATGTGATCCAGGAAGCATGTAAGGAAAAGATAGAAAGAGACAGACGCCGCGGTATTAAAAACCGTCCGATCCGCGCTATGGTAGTGGGAATCCCGAATGTAGGAAAATCTACATTTATCAATACCTTTGCAGGACGGGCCTGTGCAAAGACCGGAAACAAGCCGGGAGTTACGAAAGGAAAACAGTGGATCCGTCTGAATAAGGGAGTAGAACTTTTGGACACTCCTGGTATTTTGTGGCCGAAATTTGAAGACCAGCAGGTGGGAATCCGTTTGGCATGTGTAGGTTCTATCAAAGATGACATTCTGAATATGGAGGAACTGGCACTCTGGCTGATCGATTATCTGCGCGAAAATTATAAAGGGATTCTGGCAGAGAGATATCAGATCACAGAGGAGGGAACTTCTGTGGAAGTTCTGGAGGCGATTGCCAGAGCCAGAGGGTGTCTGAAAAAGCAGGAAGAGCTGGACTATGCCAAAGCTTCGCTGATACTGTTTGATGATTTCCGTTCCGGAAAAATGGGGCGGATCACATTGGAGTGGGCGCCATTATGAAAACAATAGCTGAGATTAAAGCCGAGTTTGCTGCAGCAGATATGAGCAGCTACCCGGCTTTATATGAAATTTATAAAGAAGATACAAGAAGTGGTGTGCAAAAGCTGATCGCACAGTGCCGCAAAAAGGAAGCAGCTCTGGAAGCGGAGAAGCAGCGTATTGAAAATATGAAGGTATATGAGCATAAATATGAACATCTTGGTTATTTATGCGGAATTGATGAAGTGGGAAGAGGCCCCCTTGCAGGCCCGGTTGTGGCATGTGCAGTAATTCTGCCACAGGACAGCCGGATCCTTTATCTGAACGATTCCAAGAAACTCAGTGCTTCCAAAAGAGAAGAACTGTATGATGTGATTATGAGGGAAGCGGTTTCAGTAGGAATCGGTATGCGCAGCCCGGAGCGTATTGACGAGATCAATATCCTTCAGGCTACTTATGAGGCAATGCGGGAGGCGGTAAGTAAACTGGAAGTGGTTCCTCAGCTTCTTCTCAATGATGCAGTCACGATTCCTCAGATCACCATTCCACAGGTTCCCATTATTAAGGGAGATGCAAAGAGTGTTTCCATTGCAGCAGCAAGTATTGTTGCAAAAGTGACAAGGGACAGAATGATGGAAGAATATGATAAAGTGTTCCCGGAATATGGTTTTGCATCAAATAAGGGATATGGTTCTGCCGATCATATTGCGGCACTGAAAAAATACGGAGAAACCCCGATCCACAGAAAGACCTTTATTACACATTTCATATAAACAGTCGCAAAAGGGTTACTATCCTTCAGTACACAGTAATACACTGAGTGATGCACAGTAACAACAAAAGATGCCTACATATAATATAAAAAGAAATGGATGGAAGAATTTGCATAAAAATACCCGGTCTACCGGAAGCTGTTACGAACGAAAAGCTGCTGATTATCTGAAACAGCAGGGATTATTTATTCTGAGATATAATTACAGATGCAGATTTGGAGAAATCGATCTGATTGCCAGAGATGGAGAATATCTTGTTTTTGTTGAGGTAAAATACAGGAAAGACAATAGTTCCGGCTATTCGCTGGCTGCAGTAAATCCTGCTAAACAGAAAACCATATGTAAGGTGGCAAGGTATTTTCTTACAGTGGAATATCACAATGTGGATATCCCATGCCGTTTCGATGTGGCAGGAATTGACGGGGATGAAATACACTGGGTTAAGAATGCGTTTGAATATATTGCAATCCGCTAATAATTATAGAAACTGCTTTGATGAATAATCTGCCATACAGCAGGAAGGGAATAATGAAATATGAAGATAAAATGGAACAGTGAACAGATTCCAAAGATGAATGTAAAAAACAATAAAGATGTTACATTTCTTACATATCCCGCATATGAAGAAATGAACTGGCTTGTTCATGGATTCAGCACCCGCTTTGGCGGAGTGAGCAGAGGAATCTACAGTTCTATGAACCTGAGTTTTACAAGAGGTGATGAGGAGTCCTGCGTGAAAGAAAATTACAGAAGGATTTCTGATGCTATGGGATTTGATATGAACAGCATCGTTACATCTGATCAGACTCATACCAACAATGTGCGGAAAGTAACAGAGAAAGACCGCGGAAAGGGAATTGTGATCCCGCGTGATTATACAGATACAGATGGAATGATCACAAATGTTCCGGGGCTGGTTCTTGCAACCTTTTATGCGGATTGCGTTCCACTGTATTTTGCTGATCCGGCGAATCACGCAATCGGACTGTCTCATTCGGGATGGAGAGGTACGGTTCAGAAAATCGGTGCAGTTACCATAGAAAAGATGTCTGAAGAGTATGGAAGTAATCCGAAAGATCTGAAAGTGGCCATCGGACCGTCTATCTGTCAGGAGTGTTATGAAGTCAGCGAAGATGTGATTGAAGAATTTGAAAAGGTTTTTGATAAGAAATACCGGAACAAGCTGTTTTACAGAAAAGAAAACGGAAAATATCAGTTAAATCTGTGGATGGCAAACAAGATTATTTTTCTGGAAGCGGGAATCCCGGAAGAAAACATTTCCATGCCAAATCTCTGTACCTGCTGTAATCCTGAGTTTCTCTTTTCTCACAGGGCTTCCCATGGAAAAAGGGGAAATCTTGGGGCTTTTCTTGGCATACGTTCATAAAACCTGAAATTGTTATAAGCACAACAGTGCGAAGTGAGTAATCCTGAATTTGCAGATTAACTGTACAATACGAAAGAGGGGGAGCTGGTTAACAGCTCCCCTTTTCGTATTCATCTGCCGGAAAAACTATCTGGAATTTACTTTTTCCATAAGAGACATAATCTTTTCGTTGCTGGAACGAACCTTCTCAACGGAAACATCATGATTGATGATATCAATGATGCTCGCAAGATATTTGCTCATATTTGCTTCTACATAATATGGTCTTTCGAGAAGTTCCGGAATGCGGTAATTCAGGTTGGTTGTGATCACTCTGTCAAGCCAGCCTTTCTCGTAATATTCATCAAATTTATCCAGACCGTCTGTGAACAGACCGTAGGTAGTGCATACAAATACTCTCTTTGCGTTGCGTTCCTTTAACTGTTTGGCAACATCCAGCATACTTCCGCCGGAGGAAATCATGTCATCGATAACTACAACATCTTTGCCTTCTACGGAATCTCCGAGGAATTCATGTGCAACAATAGGATTCTTTCCATTGACGATTGTAGAGTAATCACGACGTTTGTAGAACATACCCATATCTACCCCAAGGATATTGGAGAAATATACAGCTCTTGACATGGCACCTTCATCAGGGCTGATGATCATCAGATGGTCATTGTCAACACGAAGATCCGGCACACTTTTGATCAGAGCTTTTAAAAACTGATAAGTAGGGAAAAAGTTATCAAAACCATTCAGCGGAATAGAGTTCTGGACACGTGGATCATGGGCATCAAAGGTAATGATATTGGAAACTCCCATATCGCTTAATTCCTTCAGTGCCAGTGCACAGTCCAGAGATTCTCTTTTAGTACGTCTGTGCTGGCGGCCTTCATAAAGGAACGGCATAATTACATTGATACGGTGTGCCTTGCCTGTTGCAGCGGAAATAATTCGTTTAAGATCCTGAAAATGGTTGTCAGGAGACATATGGTTCTCGTGTCCGCATACAGTATAAGATTCACTGTAATTGGTCACATCAACCATAATATAAAGGTCAGTGCCACGAACGGATTCTTTAATATAACCTTTACCTTCACCGGTTCCGAAACGGGGGCATTCACATTCTACAATAAATGATTCTTCGCTGTATCCCTGAGGAATAACACTGAGCTGTTTGCGTTCAACCAGCTCTTTACGGAATTTAACAAGTTTTCTGTCAACTTCTTCTGCAAGTTCTCTGCATCCAAGAGCTGCAATACGGATAGGTGCAACCGGCATGGATTTTTCCAACAATTCTATGTTTGGCATAATACTCCTCCTAAGTAGTGATTTTATACTCAAAAAATAGATTTCAATATAATATATAACATTTGCCCTAAAATACGTCAAGGAATTTATTGATTTTTTCTTTTACAATTGTTATGATATAAAAGATAGTGGATTCTGGGCGCAGGTATATTTTGCCCGGAATTACTGTCATATGATATCAGGAGTAAATGTCAGAAAGTTACTGTGCCTGCACAGTAAATAAATCAGCGGCTCCTGAATGATCGAGAAACAAAATGTGCCGGAAAAGTTTATCCCACACACAATTTCCGGTTACATTCCAATGGAGTAAAATTCATGAAAAAAAATTTACACATAATATCCAGGGTTCTTCCGGACAGTATCGGAGAAGAACTGGAACTGGAACCGGGAGATGCGTTGCTTTCCATTAACGGCCAGCCGGTAGAGGATGTGTTTGATTATCGTTATTTGATGAATGACGAATTTGTTACGCTCCTTATCCGAAAGAAGAATGGCGAGGAATGGGAACTGGAAGTAGAAAAGGAATATGAAGATGATCTTGGCGTGGAGTTTGAGAACAGTCTTATGGATGAGTACCGCTCCTGTTCCAATCACTGTATTTTCTGCTTTATAGACCAGATGCCGCCCGGTATGAGAGAAACTTTATATTTTAAAGATGACGATTCCAGACTGTCATTCTTGCAGGGAAACTATGTTACCCTTACCAATATGAGTGACTATGATCTGGATCGTATTATCAAGTTTCATCTTTCCCCGATCAATGTATCGTTTCAGACTATGAATCCTAAGCTTCGCTGTAAAATGCTCCATAATCGATTTGCCGGAGATGCCCTTGCAAAAGTTGACAGGCTTTATAAAGGTGATGTGACCATGAACGGGCAGATTGTGCTCTGCAAGGGGATTAATGACAGGGACGAACTGGAATACAGTCTGGAAAAACTGTCGGAATATGCGCCTGTACTGCAGAGTGTTTCAATCGTACCTGTAGGCCTTTCAAGGTATCGAAAAGGTCTGTATCCACTGGAATCTTTTGATAAAGAGGATGCAAGGTATCTGATCAGTCAGGTAGAGCGGTGGCAGAAGATCATGGTGAAGAAGCATGGTATTCATTTTGTACATGCTTCGGATGAATGGTATATTCTTGCAGGATATGAACTTCCTGAGGAGGGCAGATATGACGGATACCTTCAGCTGGAGAATGGTGTTGGTATGATGCGTCTGCTTGAAACAGAGGTAAAAGAGAGACTTGAGCAGCTTGAAGGCGATGACAGAGAGGTAAATGCCACTGTTGCAACAGGACGGCTGGCAGCGCCTTATATAGGTAAAATGATAAAACTGGTACAGAAGAAATTTCCGAATGTCCAGGCTGAAGTATATGCAGTAAAGAATAATTTCTTTGGAGAGAAGATCACAGTTTCCGGTCTGATCACAGCTACTGATCTTATGGATCAGCTTGCGCAGAGAAATCTGGGAGAAAAAGTACTGATCCCATGCAATATGCTCAGAAGCGGCGAGGATGTTTTTCTGGATGACCTGACGGTGGAAGATGTCAGACAGGCTCTTAAGACGGAAGTTGTAGTGGTAGATGAACCGGGTGCTGACCTGGTAAACTGTCTGATCGAAGCACCAGACCATAAAAAGATAAGAAGGAGACAGATATATGAGCAAACCGGTAGTAGCGATAGTGGGCAGGCCTAATGTAGGTAAATCCACATTGTTTAATGCGCTGGCAGGTGAGAAGATTTCTATTGTAAAAGATACACCCGGCGTTACAAGAGACAGAATTTATGCAGATGTGACATGGCTGGACAAGACATTTACCATGATCGATACAGGCGGTATTGAGCCGGACAGCAGTGACATCATCCTTTCTCAGATGAGAGAACAGGCTCAGATCGCAATTGATACAGCTGATGTTATTATCTTTATCACAGATGTTCATCAGGGGCTGGTTGATTCCGATGCAAAAGTAGCAGATATGCTTCGACGTAGCGGTAAGCCGGTTGTCCTTGTTGTTAATAAAGTAGACAGCATTCAGAAATTTATGATGGATGTCTATGAATTTTATAATCTTGGTATCGGAGAACCGATTCCGATCTCTGCGGCAAACCGTATGGGATTGGGAGATATGCTTGATGAAGTAGCGAAACATTTTCCTGAGGATGCTGATACCGATGAAGAGGATGAAATTCCGAGAATCGCTATCGTAGGTAAACCAAACGTAGGTAAATCTTCTCTGGTAAATAAGCTTCTTGGAGAAGACCGTGTGATCGTTTCTGATATTGCCGGAACTACAAGAGATGCGGTAGATACCAGAGTAAAATGGCAGGGTAAGGATTATATCTTTATTGATACAGCCGGACTTCGCCGCAAGGGTAAAGTAAAAGAAGAAATTGAGAGATACAGTGTGATCCGTACAGTGACTGCTGTGGAGCGTGCGGATGTCGTTATTGTTATGATCGATGCGTCAGAGGGAGTTACAGAACAGGATGCCAAAATCGCAGGTATCGCCCACGAAAGAGGAAAGGGTGTTATCATTGCTGTAAATAAATGGGATGCCATTGAAAAGAATGATAAGACTATTTATAAGCACACAAACAGAATCCGCGAGGTTCTGGCATATATGCCATATGCGGAGCTGGTATTTATTTCTGCAAAAACAGGACTCAGGATTTCCAGAATGTTTGAAACGATCGATGCGGTTATCGAAAACCAGACACTGCGAATCCAGACAGGTGTCCTGAATGAAATCCTTTCTGAGGCAGTGGCAATGCAGCAGCCTCCGTCTGACAAGGGAAAACGTTTGAAGATTTACTATATGACACAGGTGGCTGTCAAACCGCCTACATTTGTTATCTTTGTAAATGACAAAGAACTGATGCATTTCTCTTATACCAGATATCTGGAGAACAAGATCAGGGATGCCTTTGGATTTGCGGGAACATCACTGAAATTCATTATTCGTGAACGAGGTGAAAAAGAATAATCATGGAACGCCTGATTTGTATTGCAATTGGATATGCATGCGGACTTTTTCAGACCGCATACATTTTAGGAAAGATTTATCATATTGATATACGCAAACAGGGAAGCGGAAATCTGGGTTCTACAAATGTACTGCGTACACTTGGTAAAAAGGCCGGGGCATTGAATCTGTTGTGTGACTGTCTGAAGTGTATTGCGGCCATCCTGATCGTAAGGGCAATATTCGGAAATTCTTATGGAGATATTCTACCGCTGCTGAGCCTTTATGCAGCAGCTGGGTGTATTCTGGGGCATAATTTTCCGTTTTATCTTAATTTTAAGGGCGGGAAGGGCGTAGCTGCATCTGTAGGACTTGTGATTGCTTTTGACTGGCGGATTTTTGTGATCTGTGCAATTGTATTTTTCGGACTGTTTTTCCTGACACACTATGTTTCTCTGTGTTCGGTAAGTGCATATCTGGCTGCATTTATCAGTATGATCGTATTTGGACAGATGGGTTCTTATCATATGGATTTTTCTCATATGATCGAGCTTTATACTGTTATGGGACTTTTGACAGTACTGGCATTTTACAGACATAAAAAGAACATAAAACGGCTTCTTGACGGGACAGAAAGTAAAATTTATTTAAGCAAAAAAAATAAATAAAAAGAGGTATTTATATGGCAAAGATAAGTGTGCTTGGTGCGGGAAGCTGGGGAACTGCCCTGTCTATCCTTCTTTACAATAATGGACACGAGGTGATTCTCTGGTCGGCGCTTGGGGAGGAGATAACAACATTAAGAGAAAAGCGGGAACACGTGAGCAAACTTCCGGGAGTAAAGATTCCTGAACCGATTGATATCACAATAGATCTTGAGAGAAGCCTGCGGGATACAGATGTGGCAATTCTGGCAGTTCCTTCGCCTTATACCAGAAGTACCTGCAAGCGTATGGCGCCTTTTGTAAAAAACGGACAGAAAATTGTAAATGTTGCCAAAGGTGTGGAGGAAAAAACTCTTCTTACTTTAAGCGAGATCATTGAACAGGAACTTCCACAGGCAAATGTGTCGGTGCTTTCCGGCCCAAGCCATGCAGAAGAGGTTGGAAAAGGACTTCCGACTACCTGTGTGGTAAGTTCTCACCAGAGAGAGACAGCAGAATATCTGCAGGGAATCTTTATGAGCCCTGTTTTCAGAGTTTATACCACGCCGGATATGCTGGGAGTGGAGCTTGGCGCAGCGTTAAAGAATGTGATCGCACTGGCGGCCGGAACCGCAGATGGTCTGGGATACGGCGATAATACCAAAGCAGCCCTGATCACAAGAGGAATTGCAGAAATTTCACGTCTGGGTGTTAAAATGGGAGCACGTATGGAAACCTTTTATGGTCTGTCCGGAATCGGAGATCTGATCGTTACCTGTGCCAGTGTCCACAGTCGTAACCGGAAAGCCGGATATCTGATGGGAAAAGGATATACCATGGAGCAGGCGATGGCTGAAGTGAAAATGATCGTGGAAGGCGTCTATTCCGCAAAAGCAGCAAAAGAACTGGCTGAGAAATATGATGTGGAAATGCCGATCATCACGGAAATAAACAAAGTCCTGTTCGAAGGAAAAAGTGCAGCGGAAGCGGTGATCGACCTTATGGTAAGAGATAAGAAAGTGGAGACGCCGATGCTTCCATGGGAAGACGGACAGAAAACTAACTGAGATGTTATAGAGAAACTGTAACTGTTCAGTACCTCGCGGGATAGCTGACTGCTGAATGGTTACGAAAAACTTTTGAATGCATCATTTACGGAAAATTCTATAGACAGAGATGATAAATATGCAAAAAGCAGATGTTATATAAATACATCTGCTTTTTACATTTGAATGATAAAATATTTTTTAACTACTCTTTATCAGAATGCAATGTCCCTTAAATCCTCGGGAACATGTGAACTGTGGAAATTTTCGTTCAGAGTATCGATCAGATCCATATCCTCCTGTTCGATTGTGAAATCAAAAATATTGCCATTGCTTCTGATGCGATCAGGATGTACGGATTTGGGAATTACGGAAATTCCTTTCTGAGTAGCCCAGCGCAGACCGATCTGAGCGGGAGTATGAGCGTATTTGGTTCCAAGTACACACATTACATCGTTATCAAGATATGCGCCTCTGGCAAGTGGGGCATATGCCTGTACCTGAATTCCTTTATTCTGGCAATAATCAATCAGCTCTTTCGGATAGCAGAGAGGATGGCATTCAATCTGATTTACAGCAGGTATGATTCCGGAATTGGCTTCCAGTTCTTCCAGATGACGGATTTCAAAATTACTGACACCGATAGAAAGAGCCCGCCCGGATTTCTGGATTTCCTCCAGTACTTTCCAGGTGCTGAGATAACATCCCGGAACCGGCCAGTGGATCAGATACAAATCCACATAATCCAGTTTGAGCCGGTCCAGGCTTCTTTCAAAAGCACCCTGAATGTCTCCCAGACGCTGTGCGGTATTCCATACTTTTGTAGTAATAAAAAGTTCATTTCGCGGTATTCCACAGCTGGCGATTCCCCGTCCTACATTTTCTTCGTTTTTATATACGGAGGCTGTATCAATCAGACGGTATCCTGATTCAACAGCAGAAATAATAGCATTTTCGGCCTCATTTTCCCCGGTGGCTTTGTATACTCCCAGTCCGAGTAAAGGCATCTCTCTGTTTGTATTCAGAAAAACAGTATTATCCAAAACAATTCCTCCAATTCCTATATACACTTTGGGCAAGCTGCTTTGCCCGATAATCTTGTCCAAGTATAACATAAAAATGTGTCAGAAGTACATAAAAATTATTAAGTTTTTGCAAGAGTACATTGTTAACAATATAACATAAGGGTTAAAGTATTAACAGTTCTTGTGAAAAAAGCTATTTCAAAGCATATATTTCAAAATTTTTTTAGTGATTATTTATGCTAAATGGCTTGCGGAAACGAAAAAAAAGATGTATAATATCAGTAAATTGATAATTTATTGTCATAAAAAAAGACTGAATTTTATAAATTCAGTGTATTTTTCAATAGAAGGGAGCATTTAACCATGCATTTAATCAAAGATGAAAATGGGAATCTTGTCCAGCATGGGCATGGACACACCCATGAACATACCCATGAAGATGGTATGACTCATACTCATGAGCATACTCATGGCGAAGGTCATGATCATGGACATTCTCATGCAGATCATGCCTGTGATACTGCTCATTGCGGATCCTGCAGTGAAGGTGACTGTAAGAATGAGACACTGGCTCTTCTGACATATATGCTTCAGCACAATGAGCATCATGCTCAGGAACTGGATCAGATGGCTGATAACCTTGCCAAGATGGGAATGGATGCAGCATGCAAGACTATTAAGGAAGCTGTTGCAGATTTTCAGAAAGGCAATATGAGACTTGGACTTGCCTTAACACTTGTTAAAGAAGAGATGAAATAGGAGGCGACATCACATGTGTCTGGCAACTGTATATAAAGAAAGTGACGATTCTGTTATTTTTAAAAATGTTTCCCGTATAGATGTGGATGGGAATAAATTGATTCTCCGTGATATTATGGGAGATGAGAGAGTGGTCGAGGGAACTATTTTAATGGTTGACCTTGCCAACAGTATTGTGAAACTGAAATGTGACTGATATTAAGATAGGGACAAAACACCTTTTGACCTTAACATCATTTTTTATTTATAGAAAGAATACTAAGACAGATTTAGGAGGCACCTGGTTTTATGGCACACGTAATTGCTGTCGCAGGAAAAGGCGGCGTGGGAAAAACAACATTATGCGGAATGCTGATCCAGTACTTGTGTGAAAAGGGTAAAGGGCCGATTCTTGCAGTAGATGCTGATGCAAACTCAAACCTCAATGAGGTTCTTGGCGTAAAGGTAGAGACAACTCTTGGCGATGTGCGTGAAGAAATTGCACGTGCAGAGCTTGCAAAAGAGAATCCAATTCCTACCGGAATGTCTAAGGCTGATTACGCGGAAATGCGTTTTGAAGATGCGCTTGTAGAAGATGATGATTTTGATCTTCTTGTCATGGGCAGAACTCAGGGAAAAGGCTGTTACTGTTATGTTAATGGTCTTCTTCAGACTCAGCTTGCAAAATACCAGAATAATTATCCGTATATTGTTGTAGATAATGAAGCCGGAATGGAACATATCAGCAGAGGTGTTCTTCCGAGCATGCAGACTGCCATTCTGGTCAGCGACTGCTCCAGAAGAGGCGTACAGGCAGTAGGCAGGATTGCAGAACTCATTAAAGAATGTGATATGCATCCTGATACAGTTGGTCTGATCATTAACCGAGCTCCGAAAGGAGAATTGAATAAGGGAATTCAGGAAGAGATTGCAAATCAGGGACTGACACTTCTTGGTGTTGTTCCACAGGATGAAACAGTTTATGAATATGACTGTGAAGGACGTCCTACAAGCACACTTCCGGAAGACAACCCTGTCAAGACTGCACTTCGTGCAATCGTTGATAATTTAAAATTATAAGAAACACCCCTTGTCGGACGAGAATCCGATGAGGGATGTTTCTGCGCATAGGAAATCTATATATACAGAGATAAATACAAGTTTACATCTTTATTTTTTAAGTTAAATAACCCATGGGAGGGGATGGGATGGGTTATCACAGTTATCTTTAACGGAGCCAATTCTTCAGATATAGATAACCTATAGATAACCGGGATTTCCTGCCTGTGGGATTATTAATAAAATAAAAATGTGTATCTTAAAGGAATACACAAACCAGAATTAAAGGAGGTCTATAATGAGTGAATTCAAATTAACTACAGTGGAAGAGTTTGAAGAGGCTACTGCCAGACTTTTGGAGACAGGTGCAAAGGTTGGAGCTGACGCATGGCAGCTTCGTGTAAAAAAACAGACTCCACATTGTAAATTCGGTGAGCAGGGTGTCTGCTGTCGTATCTGTGCTATGGGACCATGTCGTATTACCCCTAAAGCATCAAGAGGTATCTGCGGATGTGACGTTCATGGTATCGTAGGAAGAAACTTCCTGAAATTTACAGCAGGTGGTGCAGCTACTCACTCTGATCACGGTCGTGAAATCTGCCACACATTATATTGTGCAAAAGACGGCGGAAACTATCAGGTAAAAGATCCTGAGAAACTGATCCGTATCGCAAAAGAATGGGGCGTAGAGACAGAAGGAAAAGATATCTATGATCTGGCTCATGAAATGGCTGAGACAGGATTGATGGAATATGGTAAACCATTCGGATATCAGAGATTCCTTGACAGAATGCCTGCAGGACAGAAAGAGAAACTGATTGAAAATGAAATTGCACCACGTGCGATCGACCGTGAGGTTTCCACTTCTTTACATATGGCTCATATGGGATGTTCTTCTCTTCCGGAAGCTCTTGTAAAACAGTCTATCCGCTGCGGTATGGCTGATGGATGGGGCGGTTCCATGATGGGAACAGAGTTCTCTGATGTTTTATTCGGAACTCCGAAGCCAATTGACACTGAAGCTAACCTTGGTGTAATGGTTGAAGAGAATGTAAACATCGTTGTACACGGACATGATCCGAGCCTTTCTGAGATGATCTGTGAATATGCAGACAGCAAAGAAATGATCGATTATGCAAAATCTGTAGGAGCAAAAGGAATCACTGTTTCCGGTGTATGCTGTACTTCAAACGAAGTAGCTATGCGTCGCGGTGTTCCGATGGCCGGTAACTTCCTGCAGCAGGAGAATGTAGTACTGACAGGTGCCTGCGAAGCGATCGTAGTAGATGTTCAGTGTATCTTCCCTGCATTAGGACCTTTAAGCAAATGCTTCCATACTAAATTTATCACAACTTCTCCGATCGCTCAGATGCCTGATGCTGAATTTATCAGATTCAATGCTGAGACAGCAGGAGAGAATGCAAAAGCAATCGTCAAGATGGCTATTGACAACTTCAAGAACAGAAAACCTGAACTTGTACATATCCCACAGCTGAAACAGAAAGCTACAGTTGGTTATTCCGTAGAAGCAATCGTTAAGGTTCTTGACGGTGTTACAAACTCTCAGGTTGATGAGACAGGAACAACAAAACCATTACTTGAGTGCATCACTTCCGGTGTTATCCGTGGTGCTGTTGCTATGGTTGGATGTAACAATCCTAAGATCCGTCCTGACTATGCACATATTGAACTGATGAAGAAATGTATCGCCAATGATATTGTTGTCATTGCTTCCGGATGTTCTGCGCAGGCAGCTGCAAAAGCAGGTCTTATGGACAAATCTGCAAAAGATCTCTGCGGTGCAGGTCTGAAACGTGTCTGTGAACTGGCTGATATCCCACCGGTACTCCACATGGGATCATGCGTAGATATTTCCCGTATGATGATCCTTGCTGCTGAACTTGCAAAAGATGCAGGTCTTCAGATCAATCAGCTTCCTGTAGTTGGATGTGCTCCTGAGTGGATGTCTGAAAAAGCTGTATCCATCGGTAACTATGTAGTAGGTACCGGTATTGATACATTCCTTGGTGTTGATCCATATGTTTCCGGTTCTTCAGAAATGGGAGAGCTTCTTACAGAGGGAACAAGAAAATGGACAGGAGCTGCTTATACAGTAGAAACAGATATTGAGAAATTAGTTGATCTGATGATCGAAAGAATCGAAGAGAAGAGAACAGCATTAGGAATCTAATCTGCTGTGATCCTAAAAATGTAATAAAAGGTGGATGACGTAAAATGAAAATAGCAGTTACAGGAAAAGGCGGCGTAGGCAAAACCACTTTTGCAGCAACGCTGGCCAGGTTGTATGCAGCAGAGGGCAGACCGGTACTTGCAGCAGATGTGGATCCGGATGCGAATCTTGGTCTTGCATTAGGCTTTGATGAGGAAACTCTGGATTCTATTGTACCGATTTCAAAGATGCGTAAGCTGGTGGAAGAACGTACAGGGGCTACAGCAGGAAATCAGTTCTATCATCTGAATCCGAAAGTAGACGATATTCCGGAGAAATATGGTAAGGTCTGTAATGGCGTACGGCTCCTTGTCCTGGGAACTGTCGAGACAGGCGGTGGCGGATGTGTATGCCCGGAACATGTAATGTTAAAGCGCATTATCAATAATCTGGTACTTAGAAGAGAAGATGTAGTAATTCTTGATATGGAGGCCGGCTTGGAACATCTCGGCAGAGGAACCACAGAAGGAGTTGACGCATTTATCGTAGTGATCGAACCAGGTGCAAGGAGTGTGCAGACATATAAAAATGTAAAGCGCCTGGCAAAAGATTTAGGAGTGTCTCAGGTAAAGGTTGTCGCAAACAAAGTGCGCAATGAAGATGACGAAAACTTTATCAGAGAACGGATTCCACAGGAAGATCTTTTAGGTATGATTCATTACAACACAGAGGTAATTGATGCAGACAGACAGGGAAAATCCCCGTATGACTTCAGCAAGACAGTTACCGATGAGATCATTAAAATAAAAGAAAAGATAGATCGTCAGTAATCATATATTAGGAGGTAGAACAAGTGACTTTATTTGAAAGTGTTTTTGCGGGAAACGACGCGGTTTATGGACTTACAGAGGGTGCCATCAACCAGGCAATTGAAAAATACGGCGCTGACAAAGCAGTCAGCTTCCCTGATACAGCATATTCTTTACCATGCTACTATGCAGTAACAGGAACAAAGGTTGGAACTCTTGCAGAGTTAAAAGATGCTCTTGCAGTAGTAAAAACTCTTATGACAAGAGAGAAGAGAACAAATGACGTATTTATGTCAGGTGTTGCTACAGCTCTCTGCGCAGAATTTATCGAAGTTCTGAAATATATCGATGGAGCAGTTCCTTACGAAGCTCCTTGCTACGGACATCTTGCAGATGCAGTGATCCGTGAACTTGGTGTACCGCTTGTAACAGGCGATATCCCTGGTGTAGCAGTTATCCTTGGAAAAGCTCCTTCCGCTCAGGAAGCAGCAGACCTTGTTAAATCCTATCAGTCTCAGGGTATCCTGATCACTCTGGTTGGTGACGTTATTGACCAGTTAGAGGAAGTTGGATACAAGACAGGTGCTAACGTACGTGTTATCCCGCTTGGAAAAGACGTTACAGCAGTTATCCATGTAGTATCTGTAGCACTTCGTGCAGCTCTTATCTTCGGTAACGTAAAACCAGGTGATGCTGCAACTCTGATGGATTATACAATGAAACGTGTACCTGCATTTGTTAATGCATTTGCACCGTTAAATGATGTGATCGTAGCTTGTGGTGCAGGCGCTATCGCTCTTGGATTCCCGGTTATCACAAACCAGGAAGATGTTGCAAGAGTACCGAAGAGCCTGATCTGCCAGAAAGACATCTCCAAATGGAATGCGACTTCTCTGGAAGCACGTGACATCAAGATTAAAATTACAAACATCGATATCCCGGTTGCTTTCGCATCTGCATTCGAAGGTGAGATTATCCGTCGTAAAGACATGCAGGTTGAATTCGATGGTTCCCGTGTAGACTGTGCAGAGCTTGTACATACATGTGATGCAAGTGAAGTAGAAGACCATAAGATTACAGTTGTTGGTCCGGAAGTAGACGACATGGAACTTGGCAGCAAGAACAGCATTGCATATGTTGTTAAAGTTGCAGGTAAAAACATGCAGCCTGACTTTGAACCTGTTATCGAGCGTAAGTTCCATAACTACATCAACTGTATCGAAGGTGTATACCATACAGGACAGAGAGATATGCAGAGAATCCGTATCAGCAAAGATGCATTTGCTGCAGGCTTCAAGATCAAACATATCGGTGAAGTTCTCTATACACAGGTTAAGAATGAATTTGACGCAGTTGTTGATAAATGTGAAGTTACTATTTATACAGATCCTGCTGAGTGTACAAGAATCCGTCATGAAGTTGCTATCCCGATCTTCGAGAAACGTGATGACCGTCTGAATACTCTGACAGACGAATCTGTAGATGTATATTACAGCTGTATCCTCTGCCAGGCATTCTCCCCGTCTCACGTATGTGTTGTTACACCTGAGAGACTTGGACTTTGCGGTGCCGTTTCATGGCTGGATGCAAAAGCTACCAACGAGCTGGATCCAAACGGACCTTGCCAGGTAATTACAAAAGAAAGACCTATTGATGAGAACCTTGGTTCTTATGAAGATGTAGATGAAGCTGTTAAGAAATTATCCCAGGGTGCATTAGAGCACGTTACACTGTACTCTATCATGCAGGATCCTATGACATCATGCGGATGCTTCGAGTGTATCTGCGGTATCGAGCCATTCTCCAATGGTGTTGTTATCGCTAACCGTGAGTATGCAGGCATGACACCTCTTGGAATGACATTCTCAGAAATGGCATCCATGACAGGTGGTGGTGTTCAGACACCTGGTTTCATGGGACATGGTAAACATTTCATCAGCTCCAAGAAGTTCATGAAGGCAGAAGGCGGTATTGAACGTATCGTATGGATGCCGAAAGAACTGAAAGAGTTTGTTGCTGAACGTCTTAATAAGACAGCAAATGAACTCTATGGTATTGAAAACTTTACAGATATGATTGGTGATGAAACAATCGCTACTGATCCGGAGACACTGGTTGGATTCCTTACAGAAAAAGGCCATCCGGCATTAGCTCTTGATCCGATGATGTAAAGATTGGTGGTTTTGCCCGGAGTCGTGGATGGGCAATGCGGAAGCCACTAAACGTCTCCGGGGTTTAAACGCCTAAAGCGTTATATAGATAAAACCATAGTATTATTCTAAATACGAAATGGAGATGTGCAAATTGTTAATCGACAGAATCTTTAACGGAAATGATGCAGTCTACGGGTTAACCTGTCAGGCTGTAGAGGAAGCCATTGCACAGCACGGCGCAGACAAGGCAGTTGAATTTCCTCATACTGCCTACTGTCTGCCATGTTACTATGCAGTAACAGGAGTCAAGGTGAAGACCCTTGGCGAAATGAAAGAAGCACTTGGTGTGATCAAATCTCTTATGACAAGAGAGCATCAGTTAGATGACGCTTTGATGTCCGGAGTCGCTACCGCACTTTGTGCAGAGTTCATAGAAGTACTGAAGTATCTGGATGGAGCGGAGCCATACAGTGAACCGTACTATGGACACCTTCCGGATTCCATAATCCGTGAACTTGGTGTACCTCTTGTAACCGGTGATATTCCTGGTGTAGCTGTTATTATTGGATCGGCACCTACCGCACAGGAAGGTGTAGATCTGGTAAAGAGTTATCAGGCACAGGGAATTCTTGTTACACTGGTTGGAGGAATTATTGACCAAGCGCAGGAACTTGGATTGAAAATGGGCTATAATGTTCGAATCGTACCACTTGGAAAAGATATTACTTCTGTAATCCATGTAGTATCCGTGGCACTTCGTGCAGCTCTGATCTTCGGAAACGTTACTCCTGGAGATGCAGCCGCTCTGATCAAGTATACATCAGAGAGAGTACCGGCATTTGTCAATGCGTTTAAACCGATCGATGATGTGATTCTGGCTGCTGGTGCAGGAGCAATCAAACTTGGATTCCCTGTGATTTCCAATGAAGATGAAAACATTACAGAAGTTCCGGGTGCGCTGATCGCATGCCCGAATGTTGCTGATTTTAATAAGGTTTCTCTGGAAGCCAGAAATATTAAGATCAAAATTACCAATATTGATATTCCTGTTGCGTTTGCGTCTGCATTCGAAGGCGAGATTATCCGTCGTAAAGATATGCAGGTTGAGTTCGATGGTTCCCGTGTGGATTGTGCAGAACTTGTGCAGACAAGAAGCATGGATGAGGTAGAGGACCACAAGATTACAGTTGTAGGACCAGATGTAGATGAAATGGAATTGGGAAGCAAGAATCCGATCGCTTACGTGGTAGAAGTAGCGGGAAAGAGAATGCAGCCTGATTTTGAACCTGTAATTGAGCGTAAATTCCACAATTACATTAACTGTATTGAGGGAGTTTATCATACAGGACAGAGAGATATGCAGAGGATCCGTATCGGTAAGGAAGCTTACAATGCAGGATTCCGTATCAGACATATCGGTGAAGTTCTGTATACACAGGTAAAAAATGAGTTTGAAGCTGTAGTTGATAAATGTCAGGTAACCGTTTATACTGATCCGGCTGAGTGTACAAGAATCCGTCATGAGGTAGCAATCCCTGTATTCGATAAACGTGATGCACGTCTTGAAAATCTTACAGATGAAACTGTAGACGTATATTACAGCTGTATCCTTTGTCAGGCTTTTTCACCGTCTCATGTATGTGTTGTTACACCAGAGAGACTTGGACTTTGCGGAGCCGTTTCATGGCTGGATGCAAAAGCAACAAATGAACTGGATCCAAACGGACCTTGTCAGATCATTACAAAGGAAAGACCAATTGATGAGAACCTTGGTTCTTATGAGGATGTTGATGAAGCTGTACAAAAATTCTCACAGGGAGCTCTCGAACACGTTACACTTTATTCCATTATGCAGGATCCTATGACTTCCTGTGGATGCTTTGAGTGTATCTGTGGTATTGAGCCGTTTTCTAATGGTGTAGTAATCGCCAACCGTGAATATGCAGGAATGACACCTCTCGGAATGACATTCTCAGAGATGGCATCTATGACTGGCGGCGGTGTTCAGACACCAGGATTCATGGGACATGGTAAACACTTTATTTCATCCAAGAAATTCATGAAGGCAGAAGGCGGTATTGAACGTATCGTATGGATGCCTAAGGAATTAAAAGAGACAGTTGCGGAGCGTTTGAATAAGACAGCAAAGGAACTGTATGGTATTGACAACTTTACTGATATGATTGGTGACGAGACAAATACAACAGATCCAGAAGAGCTTGTTGCATTTTTAACAGAACATAATCATCCAGCCTTGTCAATGGACCCGATGATGTAGTATACTATATGAGATGATGTGATTTGTCTGCGTAGAGGCAAGTACATAGTAATTTTTTTAAGGAGGCCAAATAGAAATGCCGTTTAATCAGAAACTTCAGAAATTTAATGCAAAGATTAATACAGTCACAATTGGTAGCGGAGATAAGACTGTAACAATCGGCGGAGACTCTACTTATCCATTTTATTCTTTTGATGCACCATCAGAAAACGCACCTAAGATCGGTGTTGAAATCTCTGATATGGGTCTTGAGAATATTGTATCCGAAGGTATCAAAGCATACTATGACGGAGCATCCACAATCGGAGAAATGGCTAAAAAAGCAGCAGCTATGGAAGGTGCTGACTTTGTAGCTCTGATCCTTGAGGGTGGAGATCCGAACGGTGTAAACAAATCTGTTGATGAACTTATCGCAGTTGTTAAAGAAGTTGCAGATGCAATTGATGCACCATTAGTAGTTGAAGGATGCAAGAATGTAGAGAAAGACGCAGAACTCCTTCCTAAGGTAGCAGAAGCTCTTCAGGGAAGAAATGTACTGATTCTTTCAGAAAAAGAAGAAAACTACAAAGCAATCGGTGCTGCAGCAGGACTTGCTTACGATCAGATCGTAGGTGCAGAATCTGCCGTAGATATCAACCTTGCTAAACAGCTTAACGTTGTAACTACTCAGTTAGGCGTTAATGCACAGAAAATTGTTATGAATATCGGTAGTGCTGCTGCCGGATATGGATATGAATATGTTGTATCCACTATGGACCGTATTAAAGGTGCAGCTTTATCTCAGAATGATAACATGCTGCAGATGCCTATCATTACACCGGTATCCGCTGAAACATGGGGCGTAAAAGAAGCAACAGCTTCTGAGAAAGATATGCCTGAATGGGGACCGGAAGAAGAGCGTGGAATCGATATGGAAGTTATGACAGCTGCTGCTGACCTTGCAGCCGGATCTGATGCAGTCATCTTAAGACATCCGGAAGCTGTTGCAGCTATTTCCAGAATGATCAAAGCACTTGCGTAATTGAATAGGAGGAACAAATAAAATGGCACTGAATGGTATTCAGATTTTTAAATTAACACCAAAGAAAAACTGTAAGGAATGCGGATGCCCAACTTGTATGGCTTTCTCTATGAAAGTTGCTCAGGGCGCTATGAAAATCGAACAATGTCCGCATATGTCTGATGAAGCTTTAGCATCTCTTTCCGAGGCTACTGCTCCGCCAATGAAGACAATCAAAATTGGTACTGGTGCAGAAGAGCACACTCTGGGTGGAGAAACAGTATTATTCAGACATGAAAAAACATTTGTAAGCAAGCCAAGATATGCAGTAGCTCTGTGCACATGCATGGATGACGCTGCAGTAGAGGCAAAACTTGCAGAAATCCCGAAGGTAGATTATGACCGTATCGGCGAAAGAATGTATGCTGAACTTGTATATGTAAACTGTGGTGAAGGCGCAGATGCAGCTAAATATACTGCACTTGTAGAAAAAGCAGCAGGTCTTGGCAGAACTTTAGTTCTTGACTGTAAAGATCCTGAAATCGCTAAAGCAGCTCTTGCAGTATGCAAAGACAGCAAACCGGTCTTAAACGGTGCTGATGCTTCCAACTATGAAGCAATGAACGCAGTTGCTACAGAAGCAGGTGTTGTTCTCGGTGTATCCGGTAAAGACTTAAATGAATTATATGATACAACAGCAGCTCTTGAAAAACTTGGAAACAAGAATCTTGTTCTTGATACAACAGGCGCTGACATTAAAGAAACCTTTGCAAACACTGTACAGGTTCGTCGTGCAGCTCTGAAAGATCAGGACAGAACATTTGGTTATCCATCTATCGTAAACCTTGTTAAGATCGCAAAAGGTGACCTTCACTTACAGGCAGCTTTAGCATCTATGTTTACAATGAAATATGGTTCCATCATCGTTATGGAGCAGATGACATATGCAGAGGCTCTTCCATTATATGGTCTGCGTCAGAACGTTTACACTGACCCGCAGAAGCCAATGAAAGTTGAGCCAGGCATCTATCCGTTAAATGGTGCTGATGAGAATGCAGTAGTAGTTACTACTGTAGACTTTGCTCTTACATATTTCGTAGTATCCGGCGAGCTGGAGCGTTCCGGTGTTCCGCTTAACCTGGTAATCAATGATGCAGGCGGACTTTCCGTACTGACATCATGGGCAGCTGGTAAATTCTCCGGTAACAGTATTTCTTCTTATATCAAAGAGAATGTTGAACCGAAGGTTAAATCCAGAAAACTGATCATTCCTGGTAAAGTAGCGGTTCTGAAGGGTGATCTGGAAGCAAAACTTCCTGGATGGGAAATCATCGTTGGACCAAGAGAAGCTGTACAGCTTGTTAAATTCTTAAAGGATCTGCAGGCAGACGGTCAGATTTAATGACCGTAAACATCTGGTCGGTTTTGTACTGGCCGGATTATAAAGAAAAATGTATGCAGAGGATCTGCAATTGTCAGATTTCTCTGTATAAATAAATATAAAAGGAGAACAGGGTTATGGCAAAATTCGTAACAATTGGAGAAAGACTTTCCACTACTGCACCGGCAGTAAACAAAGCATTTACAGAAAGAGATCCTGAACCGATCATCAAAAGAGCAAAACAGCAGCTGGATGCTGGTGCTACTTACCTCGATGTAAATATCGGACCTGCAGAAAATGATGGCGAAGACTTAATGAAATGGGCTGTTCAGCTCCTTCAGTCTGAGTTTGATAATGTTCCGCTTGCACTGGATACAACAAACCAGAAAGCTATCGAAGCTGGTATTTCTGTATACAACAGAGCAAAAGGAAAACCAATCGTTAACTCTGCAGACGCAGGTGACAGAATTTCCAATATCGACCTTGCAGCAGCAAATGATGCAATCTGTATCGCACTTTGCTCCTCTGGTATGGTAGCAGCTGACAATGATGAGCGTATGATGCACTGCCAGAACATGCTTGAAAGAGGTATGGCTCAGGGCATGGATACAGAAGATCTGTGGTTTGACCCGTTATTCCTCGTTGTAAAAGGAATGCAGGACAAACAGATGGAAGTTCTTGAAGCTATCAAGATGTTCTCTGAAATGGGACTGAACTCTACAGGTGGTCTTTCTAACAACAGTAACGGTATGCCAAAACATATCCGTCCGATCATGGACTCTGCTCTTGTAGCAATGGCTATGATGAATGGTCTTACATCAGCAATCGTTAACCCTAACGACCTTCGTCTGATGGAAACTATCAAATCCTGTGATGTATTCAAAGGCAATACACTGTATGCAGATTCCTATCTGGAAATCTAATCAGTTTCATACGAATTGAATACATAATTATGGGGGCTGAAGGCTTCGGTCTTCGGCCCTTGTTTTATTACAGGCTATTAACGATTATGAGAAAGGTGGTTGCCGAATGTTTAAGGTAACATTTTCATTCGAAGATGGCAGTGTGGTAGAAGCGTTTGCCAATGCGGGGGACAATTTACTTGAGGTAGCTCGTGGAGCCAATGTGGCGATCGATGCACCATGTTCTGGAAACGGAGCCTGCGGAAAATGCCGTGTCCAGTTAAAGAGCGGAGAACTGGAGAGCAAAAAGACATTACATATTTCTGACGAAGAATATCAGGAAGGATGGCGCCTTGCATGCTGCAGCAAGATCAGTGCAGATGTAAATGTGCTGGTACCTGATATTGCATCTGCCTATAAGAGCAGAATGAAAGTAGCTGATTTAAGCTCTAAAGAGGAAATAGCCATTTTTGAAAATGCCAAGAGAGACATTGAGCTTGCTGGCATAGAATTAAAGAACAGTCTTGAGGTAGTGGAAGTTGTGATGACTCCTCCGTCTCTGGATGACACAATGCCGGATAATGAGAGACTGACACGTGCACTGCGTAAATATTTAAATATTGGCAGGGTTCGTATCCCTTATGCAGTTCTGAAGAAACTTCCGGATGTATTAAGAGAGAACAATTTTGCAGTGAAGTGCGTGATTCGTGCCACATCTGACGATATGTTCGTGTATGATATTTTCGGCAAAGACGAAGATATAATAATCGGCGGTCTTGCTGTAGATATCGGAACAACAACGGTTTCTGCTGTACTGATCAATATGGAAAACGGTGAGATTCTTGCAAAGAGTTCTGCAGGGAACGGCCAGATCCGTTTTGGTGCAGATGTAATTAATCGTATTGTGGAATCACAGAAACCTGGTGGACAAAAGAAATTACAGGATGCTGTAATTAAAGAGACCATCAACCCGATGATCCATGAAATGTGTAAAAGCGCAAAATTCCCAAGAGACCGTATTTACAGGATGTGTGTAGCATCCAATACAACTATGAATCATCTGTTTGCAGGAATTAATTCTGACCCATTACGTACAGAACCATATATCCCTGCATTCTTTAAGACCAATTCCCTATTTGCTTCTGATGTGGGGATTGATATCAATAAAGACGCGCATATTATTATGGCGCCGAATATCGGAAGCTATGTAGGTGGCGATATCACAGCCGGAACAATGGTCAGCCAGATCTGGAACAGACCGGAGTTTTCATTGTTTATCGACCTTGGTACAAACGGAGAGCTTGTATTTGGAAACTCAGATTTTATGATGAGTTGCGCATGTTCCGCAGGTCCTGCCTTTGAAGGTGGTGATATCAGCTGTGGTATGCGTGCCACAGACGGAGCTATCGAAGCATGTACCATTGACAAAGAGACTATGGAGCCTACTTACAAGATCGTAGGTGATCCGGGAACGAAACCTGTAGGTTTATGTGGATCCGGTATCATCGATGTGATCAGTGAACTTTATATCTGCGGAATCATCAACCCCAAGGGTAAATTTATCCGTGAAGGAAAGAGAATCAAACATGACAAATACGGAATGGGCAGCTATATCCTTGCATTTGAGGAAGAGGCAGGTTCTGTAAAGGATGTTGAGATTACAGAAGTTGATATTGACAACTTCATCCGTGCCAAAGGTGCCATCTTCTCAGCAATCCGTACAATGCTTACTTCTCTGGACTTCGATGTGAGCATGATCGATGATGTGTATGTTGCAGGCGGTATCGGAAGCGGCATCAACATGCAGAATGCAGTCAACATCGGTATGTTCCCGGATATTCCGATCGAGAAATTCCACTACATTGGTAACTCTTCTCTGACAGGTGCGTATCTGATGCTTTTGTCAACACCGGCAGAGAAGAAGACTTATGAACTTGCTGCAAATATGACATATATGGAACTTTCTACAGTACCGATCTATATGGATGAATTTGTAGGTGCATGTTTTATTCCTCATACAGATACAAGTATGTTCCCGACTGTAATGGAAGAGGTTCAGAACCGCTGATGAATTTCAGTAATTTCTATATGAGAAATTATGAATATCTAGAGAAATAAAAATAACAGGACGGATCTTTAGATCCCTTTGATCTGTCCTGTTTATGGAGATTTATATGGCGTTTAGCTTAAGTGATTTAAATTATGAAAAAGACAGTAAGGAAAGAATGCCCTGGGAGCATTACACTCAGGAGTTTGCAGCAGCAGATCCGGGGGAGATAGCCTCCAGACTGTCTATTCCTTATGATGAGGAAACAAAGAAACTGACTTTAACTTTTCTGGGAACGCAGTATCAGATCACGTGGCCGGATTTTACAGTGACACATACTTCGCACAAAAGAGGTTTTTATCCGCTGGAGGATATGATCTATGCAAAAATTCTGACGATTCGTTTTCTTTTAAACGGTGTGAAGTCTGAGAGTTCCGGAAAATTTAAGACATACCGTGAGATGCCATGGGGAGAAGTATATTTAAGACAGTTTGACGGCAGATGTATCAAACGTCTGGCATTTTCCTATGGTAACCGTCTGGGAGATTTTAAGGCGATCATGGAGCATATCAGTGCCATACCTGTAAAGCATGGAGATATTGCCTATGAAGTAGAAATTTTTCCGGAATATAAAATACAGATGATCCTCTGGGAGGGCGATGAGGAATTTCCACCGTCTTCACAGATTCTCTTTTCTGACAACTTCCCTGTTTCTTTCCAGGCAGAGGATATGGCAGTTATGGGAGATGTGATTATTGGTTCTCTGAAAGCATACCTGAAATGCGTTCAGAAATGACAAATGATATCAGGATTATAGAGATTCCAGAATAATCTGCGGATATCAGAGTCAGATAAGTAAATATAAACAGAAAGAAAGAGGGAGAAAAAATGGGATTTTCAACAAGTACATGTACAGAATTCGTTGAAGTTCTGGCATCTAAGGCTCCGGTTCCGGGCGGCGGCGGTGCGTCTGCATTAGTTGGTGCAGTAGGAACTGCTCTTGGAAATATGGTAGGAAGCCTTACTGTAGGAAAAAAGAAATATGCGGATGTTGAAGACGAAATGTACGAATTAAAAGCAAAATGCGATCAGTTACAGAAGGATTTCCTTCGTCTGATCGAGCGTGATGCAGAAGTATTCGAGCCATTATCAAAGGCATATGGAATGCCAAAGGAAACAGAAGAAGAGAAAGCTGAGAAAGCCAGAGTCATGGAGATCGTATTAAAAGATGCCTGCTCTGTACCAATGGAGATCATGGAGAAATGCTGTGAAGCAATTGAACTGATCGTAGAATTCGGTGCAAAAGGCTCTAAGCTTGCCATCAGTGATGCTGGCGTTGGTGCAGCTTTCTGTAAAGCAGCATTACAGGGTGCCAGCCTGAACGTATACATCAACACAAAATCCATGGCTGACAGAGAGTATGCAGAAGAATTAAACAGAAAAGCAGATGCGATGCTTGAGAAATATACAAAGATCGCAGATGACACATTTAACAGCGTACTTGGCAGACTGAAATAATAGTAAATAAAATAGAAATTTCTGTATTGTTTTCCGTCTCTTTTAATAAAGTGTAACATTATTTATTGAGATGTATTTTTTTACAGAGTGCATATGATTTATGAGGCGGTTATGCTGAAATCATTCAGATACAGTATAGAATAATAACGTATAATTTTGGAGGGAACGACAAATGGCTAAGCAGTTATTAGGTAAAGAAGTAACAGCAGCATTAAATGAGAAAATCAAAGCAAACGTAGCAGAGCTTCAGGGAAAAGGAGTAAATCCTACCCTCTGCATCATCCGTGTTGGTGAAAACCCAAGTGATATCTCCTATGAAAGAGGAGCAACAAAACGCTGCGAAACTTTAGGCGTTGCATGTGAGAAAATCTTACTTCCGGAAGATGTTTCCCAGGAAGAACTTCTTGCAACAATCGATAAAGTAAACAAAGATGACAGCATTCACGGCGTATTATTATTCCGTCCGCTTCCAAAACATCTGGATCAGGCAGTGATCGAGAATGCACTTGCTCCTGAAAAAGACGTTGACTGTATGACAGACCTTTCCATGTCCGGTGTATTCACAGGCAAGAAGATTGGTTTCCCGCCATGTACACCACAGGCTTGTATGGAAATCCTTGATCATTACGGAATCGACTGCACAGGCAAAAAGGCAGTAGTAATCGGAAGAAGCCTTGTTGTTGGTAAACCTGCAGCAATGATGCTGGTTAAAAAGAACGCAACTGTTACAATCTGCCACACAAGAACTGTAGATATGCCGTCTGTAGCACGTGAAGCAGATATCATTATTGTAGCAGCAGGCCGCGCCGGTGTTGTTGGTGCCGAATATGTAAAAGAAGGCCAGACAATCATCGATGTAGGTATCAACGTAAATGCAGAAGGCAAACTCTGCGGTGATGTTGATTACGCAGCAGTAGAGCCTATCGTAGATGCTATTACACCTGTACCTGGCGGTGTTGGAAGTGTAACAACTTCTGTACTGGTTGGTCATGTGGTAGAAGCTGCAATGAGAAAGGTAAACGCATAAGATGAAAAAAGTGCCGGGAAAATATTTCTGGCTGCTTATGACAATAACAGGTGCCCTGATGTTCGGGGCACCTGCTTTGGTAAGTGCCAGTGAAGGGATAGCGTCCACTGATACAGAAAACAGCGCAGCAGACAATGCTGCAGATACCCCAGATGACGACACGATAGCTAAAACAACTGATAGTGCAGAAAAAAACAGTCAGGAAACTGATCATTCAGGAGAGGGACAGATCTCCAAACCTAAATATCTCGAAAATGCAGAAAATAACGGAGAAGAAATTATCTCCGATGAAGACCCGACAGATAATACTTATGGATACTACACGATTATGGGTGGAACAACTGTTTCCGTCGATGAAATGTGTTCATTATACAACAGTCAGGGATGCACTTACCCATCTGAAGAACTCAGTGGCGGCGGAGCATCTGATATAGATACCTTTTGCAATATTATTGTAGAGGAGGCAAATGCCGAGAATGTACGTGGTGAAGTAGTTTTTGCGCAGGCAATGCTGGAAACCGGATGGCTGAGTTTCGGTGGTGATGCGGGAATCGACCAGTTCAATTTCGCAGGTCTTGGAACAACCGGAGGTGGAGTCAAAGGAATCGCATTTCCGGATGTAAGAACAGGAATACGTGCTCAGGTTCAGCATCTCAAAGCCTACGCCTCCACAGATTCCCTGAATCAGGAATGTGTAGATGAACGCTTCGATTACGTGACAAGAGAGACGGCGCCTTACGTGGAATGGCTGGGAATCCAGGAAAATCCTTATGGCGGCGGCTGGGCAGCAGGAAAAGATTATGGAAGTAAATTAAGAAAAATACTGGCAGATTTGAAATCAGGGACATAAAGACAGAGTTTTGCGCCTTATTTGTATTATTTTTCTGAACTGCTGTAAATGATTTTTAAATTCTTAAATAAAGAAAGGATGTTGAGTAAAATGAAAAGAAAATTGATGATTTGTGCAATGGCTTTGTGTATCTGTGCAGGATTGACCGGTAACACTGGAGAGGTTAGCGTATGGGCATCCGAAGGATCATCTTCGGATGCTGTCCGGATAGGCGCCCTGAAAGGTCCGACAGCAATGGGAATGGCGCAGCTTCTTGATGAAGACGGATACGATTTTACGATTGCTGCATCTCCGGATGAGATTGTTCCGATGGTAGTACAGGACAAGCTTGATATTGCAGCTGTTCCGGCAAATCTGGCAGCAACGTTGTATCAGAAGACAGATAAGGATGTCAGTGTCCTGGCGGTCAATACGTTGGGTGTTCTCTATCTTGTGGAGAATGGAGACAGTGTAAAATCTGTGGAGGATCTTAAGGGAAAGACCATTTATGCCAGTGGAAAGGGTGCAACTCCGGAATATGCTCTGAACTCTGTTCTTAAAGCGAATGGAATCGACCCTGAAAAAGATGTGACTGTTGAATTTAAATCTGAGCACGCAGAGGTAGTCTCCGCACTTGTGCAGGATCAGACAGCAGTCGGACTTCTTCCGCAGCCTTTTGTAACTACAGCGCTGATGAAAAACGATAAGCTGAAGGTTGCCCTGGATCTGAACAAACTGTGGGAAGATTCCATGGATGACGGAAGTAAACTGGTGACAGGAGTTGTGATCGCGAACAATGAGTTTGTTCAGGATCATTCAGATAAAGTAAATGATTTTATGGATGCTTATAAAGAATCTGTAGATTTTGTTAATAGTGACACAGAAGCTGCGGCCCAGATCATAGGAGATCATGATATTATTGCAAAAGAAGTTGCACAGAAAGCAATCCCTGACTGCAGTATTGTGTTTATTGAAGGTGATGAGATGAAAACCATGCTTTCAGGATATCTGGCAACCCTGGATGATCAGAATCCTGAGATTATAGGAGGACAGTTGCCGGATGATGCATTCTATTACAAACGATAGAGCAAAAACTGACAATGGAACGAAATATACAGGAATTCGCATATTAGCAGTACTTTTCTGGATTGCAATCTGGCAGTTTGCGAGTATGTATCTGAAACAGGAGATCCTTCTGGCATCTCCTGTTTCTGTTGTCCGAAAGCTTTTTGAACTGATTTTCAGCGGAAATTTCTGGCAGTCTGTCGGATTTAGTTTTGTACGCATTGTGACAGGATTTCTTCTGGCTGTGCTTCTGGGAATCTTTCTGGCAGTGTGGGCATATTGGTCAAAAACAGTGGAAATCCTGACAGCACCTGTGATCGCAGTGGTCAAATCTACACCTGTGGCATCTTTTATTATTTTGTGCCTGATATGGATTCCTTCGAAAAATCTGTCAGTTTTTATTTCCTTTCTTATGGTTCTGCCGGTGATATATACAAATATCCTTGAGGGAATACGACAGACGGACAGGAAGATACTGGAAATGGCAAAAGTATTTCGTGTGAATCTCAGAAGACAGATCAGGTATATTTATGTATCGCAGGTACTGCCTTATTTTCTCTCAGCATGCAGGCTTTCTCTTGGAATGTGCTGGAAAGCAGGAGTGGCAGCAGAGGTTATCGGAGTACCTTCAGGTTCTATTGGTGAGAAACTGTATAATGCAAAAATATATCTGAATACTCCGGATCTTTTTGCGTGGACAATTGTGATAATTGTGATCAGTTTTGTATTTGAAAAGTGTTTTCTTGGAATTGTAAGCAGAGTAGTTTATATGATAGAACATAGATAACGGAAATTTTAATTTATGATAATCCTCTTAAATGCATTATTTATGAGGTCTGTTACAGGCGGAGAAGAGATATGGATATAAAGGTAGATCATATTAGTAAAGCATACGGAGAACAGCAGGTACTGCAAGACTTGTCCTGTGTTTTTCCGGAAGGGAAAACCACTTGTATCAGAGGAAGATCCGGATGTGGCAAAACAACACTGATACGGCTTCTTTTGAGACTGGATGTTCCGGATAAGGGGAAAATAGAAGGGGTAAGTGACAGGAAACTCAGTGCAGTATTTCAGGAAGATCGTCTGTGTGAAAATCTGAGCGCTGCTTCTAATATAAGACTGGTATGTACAGAAACAATAACAGACAGAGAACTGGAGGAGGCGTATAAAGCAGTTGCGCTTACTGAGATATGGCAGAAACCGGTTCGTGAACTGAGTGGAGGAATGCGCAGGAGAGTATCTATCCTGAGGGCATTGCTGGCTGAATCAGACTGTGTGATCATGGATGAACCTCTCAGAGGTCTTGATGAAAAAACCAGAGCAAAAACAATTGATTATATTTTGAAAAAGACGGAGGGAAAGACGTTGATCTTTGTTACTCATGAAGAAAAAGAAGCAGTTTGGTTAAAGGCTGACAGAACAGTAGATATATTGACAAAACATTAAAATTAATGAAAAACTAAATTTCGGTTATAGATTATAGCGTGTTTGAAAAATCATTTCTACAATCTTCAAACACGCTATAACTCCAAAAGAGGAAAAACTTATGATTACATTAAATGATTATCTGTATTCAGGAGATACGGTTTTAAAAATTTTACAGAAATATACCCGGGATCTTAGAAAAGAAGCGAAACTTACTCATAATGAAATTGATATGATGCATGTGAATTTCCTGATTCAGATCACAGAGCTTTTAGAACACAATGATTTCCTTACGGCCCAGTCCCAGAAGATCCGGGAATTTTATAAATATATGGCTCATGAATATCCGTTTCTTGCGTTTACATTTAAAGGAAGGATCAAATCGCTGATCCGGGCAGAAGAGAAATTTAACGGCTATATTGTGGAATATATTTACGATTATTATACAAAACATGGAACCTATCCTCCTGTATCGGAACTGAAAAATAAACTCAGTTGTTTTCGGGATTTTATTGCATACAGAATTGTGTTGTGTATGCCCAAGTGTCATCTGAAACCAGGAGAAGATCAGGAAACGGCGTCGATCCGCTATCTTTATGAGATTGCCAATGTTCTTCCCGGGTTCCTGGAAGAACGAGGGTTTACGGTGGAGTCTGCCTATGGAGTAAAGAAAAGTACGTCGCCGCTTCTTAATGAAGATGTGAAGATGTATTATCGGGATTATATCTGTGGAACCAGCGGGGAAGGATATCAGTCATTACATATCACAGTTTATGATAACAGTTCCCGTTCTTTCATGGAAGTGCAGCTGCGTACCCAGAAAATGGATGACACTGCGGAAATTGGTCCGGCGAATCATCTGGGATATGAGAAGAGACAGCAGGATGAGCGTGCAAGACGTGATGCTATTCCAGAAGGCGAGAGCGTTTATTTCGATGAAGCCTATGAACGGGGCATGCGTCTTTTGCAGCTGGAACTGGCAGATCTGGATGTAAATATGTTTTCCGCAGTAGATAACAGTCTGATCAATGATGGGTGCGGACTGTTCAGGGGAAGACTGATATTACCTTATGAACATTTGTCAAGATTTCAGAATGATGTGATTGATTGAATAAAACACCTATCTTTTGATGTATAAAAATATAGTGAAATGACAAAAATTGATAAAATATGTAAATTTTTAGTTATATTTTAGGCATTCTATGGTACACTGATATAGTATATCAAAAATGGGAGGGAAACTCGAAAATGAGCAAAAAAGAAGGAAAAGGGTTAAAGTCTTTTAACAAGGGGTTTCAAGTGCCTGACACCTACATTATTATCTTTTTAGTAGTTGTTGTCGCTGCACTTCTGACTTTCCTTGTACCAAAGGGATTTTACGAAACACAGGATATTTCGTATATGATCAATGGTGTTGAGAAAACCCGTACAGTAATCAAAGACGGAAGTTTCCAGTATCTGACAGATGATGCAGGAAATGTAGTAACAGAAGGAGTAGCACTCTTTAGTGGAGATGGTGGAACAGGATTCTTCAACTATATGTATAACGGAATCGTAAGTAGTTCTGCAATCGAGATTATCGCATTTCTTATGGTAGTAGGCGGTGCATTCGGTATCATGATCCGTACAGGAGCGATTGAATCCGGATTGATTGGATTGATCCGTAAGGCAAAGGGAGCAGAAAAACTGCTGATTCCGATACTTTTCGTATTGTTTTCTCTTGGTGGAGCAGTTTTTGGAATGGGAGAAGAAGCACTTCCGTTTACTATGATTCTTTGTCCGTTGTTTGTAGCAGTTGGATACGATTCAGTTATTGCAGTTCTTGTTACTTATGTTGCAACACAGATTGGTTTCGGTTCATCATGGATGAATCCATTCTCTGTAGGTATTGCACAGGGAATTGCAGGTATTGACGTATTCTCCGGAGCAGGATTCCGTATGGTAATGTGGGTAGTATTTACAGCACTCGGCTGTGGAATGACTATGTTCTATGCATCAAAGATTAAAAAGACTCCGACAATCTCAATCGCATATAAGACCGATGCATATTTCCGTGAGCAGAATGAAAAAACAGGAATTGACGAAGGACATTCATTTGGTCTTGGACACATTTTAGTTCTTCTGACACTGGCTGCTACAGTAGTATGGGTAGTTTGGGGAGTTATGACTCAAGGATACTACATGCCGGAGATTGCTACTCAGTTCTTCATTATGGGAATTGTTTCCGGTGTGATTGGAGTTATCTTTAAACTGAACGATATGAAACTGAATGATATCGCAACATCATTTAAAGATGGAGCAAAAGACCTGATAGGTGCTGCACTTGTTGTTGCTATGGCACAGGGTATCATGCAGGTTCTTGGTGGATCTGATCCGACAACACCTACGGTTATTAATACAATTATGTATAATATTTCAAATGCATTGTCTGGAGTTTCCGGAGCAGTTGCAGCAGTACTTATGTATCTGTTCCAGTCCGTATTCAACTTCTTCGTTGTATCCGGAACAGGACAGGCTGCGATCACAATGCCGATCATGGCTCCACTGTCAGACCTGTTAGGTGTTTCACGTCAGACAGCTGTAGTTGCATTCCAGCTTGGTGATGCATTTACAAACCTGATTGTTCCTACATCAGGATGCCTGATCGGATCTCTTGCAATTGCAAAGATTGAGTGGTCTAACTGGATTAAATTCATGTGGAAATTCCTTGGTGTATTAATGATTGGTGCAATTATTACAATTCTTATTGCAGTTGGAATTGGATTCTAAAACATACATTTGATAATTGAGAGTGATTTATGATGAAATTAATTCAGAATATTGATGTTTATGCCCCACAGCATCTGGGGAAAAAAGATGTACTTATAATCAATGATAAGATTGTCAAGATTAAAGATGCAGGCTCTATATGCGCAGACGGATTTCTTTCTGAGGCAGAAATGATCAATGGAGAGGGGTTACTTTTAACTCCGGGATTCATTGACTGTCATGTTCATGTACTTGGAGGCGGTGGTGAAGGTGGATTCGCCAATCGTACTCCGGAAGCAACTATGGAAGGACTTACGAAGTTTGGAGTAACAACAGTTGTTGGTTGCCTTGGAACGGATGGAATCGGTCGTGATATGTGTGCACTGGTTGCAAAGACAAAAGGATTGAATGAGCAGGGAATGTCTGCATACTGTTATACAGGCAGTTATCAGATTCCGGTTCACACGTTGACGGACAGTATTGTCAAAGATATTATGATGATTCAGGAAATCATTGGAACCGGAGAAATCGCGATTTCTGATCATCGTTCTTCACAGCCGACTTTTGAGGAATTTGCGCGTGTCGTTGCGGATACAAGACTTGGCGGTGTTCTTTCTGGGAAAGCAGGTATTGTAAATGTTCATCTTGGCGACAGTCCGAGATGCTTAGATCTTATTGAACGAGTGGTAGATGAGACAGAGATACCGGCTTCTCAAATACTGCCAACACATATCAATCGAAATGAGATGCTTTTTGGCAAGTCGATTGAGTATGCGCTGAAAGGCGGAGCAGTAGACTTTACCGGAAATGAAGATATTGACTATTGGGAAACTATCTGTGATGAGGTACGTGTATGTAATGGTATCAAACGGATGCTGGATGCAGGAGTAAATCCTGACCGCATGACAATTTCTTCTGATGGACAGGGAAGCCTTCCGATGTACAGTAGTGATGGCGAATTCCTTGGAATGGGCGTTGGACAGTCCAGCTGCCTTCTGAAGGAAGTAAAGGAATGTGTATTTAAAACAAAAATTCCTTTAGAAATAGCTATTTCTACAATTACATCTAATCCGGCAGATATTCTTCGGCTCAAAGGAAAAGGTAAGGTTGAAGAAGGCTATGATGCGGATCTTTGTATTCTTGACCAGGAACTTCAGCTTGTTGAAGTAATTGCAAAAGGGAATACAGTTTATACAAAATAAAGTATATTGATGTTAAAAGCACCAGTCATTCAGTTGGCTGGTGCTTTTTGCAATATTAAATTCACTTTAATAAGCACTTTATGATATAATGGGCTCGTAGTCTTTTACAGACATAAGAACGGGTATAAGGAGAATATAGTATTGATTAATCAGACAGCGAAGAAGATTTTGAAAGCTCTGTCTTTTGATGGTGTGGAAGTAGAAGCATTTCGTCATATGGCGGATTTAAAACGATTGGATCCGATGAAGATTTTTTATAAAAAAATAGATGAGAAAATATATAACGGGAGTCATGCAGTCCCGATTCGTATTTTCTTTCCAACTGAAAAAAGTTTTCGTGAGAGTGAAGAAAAGAAACATAATATTCAAGATAAAAAGATGCTTTTGTTTATACATGGCGGCGGCTGGGTTACAGAGAGTATCGATAATTATGAAAGAATTTGTGCTCGGCTGGCTAATGCAACCGGACAATATGTAGTTGCAGTTGAATACCGACTGGCACCGGAAGATAAATTCCCGGCAGGTCTGGAAGATTGTTATGCCGTTGCGAAAACATTATATTCCGGAGATTTTATGCTCAACATAAAACCCGAAAATATTACATTGATCGGAGATAGTGCCGGAGGGAATCTTTGTGCAGCATTATCTTTGATGGCTAGAGATTGTGGAGAATTTATGCCAAAAAGACAGATACTGATCTACCCGGCTACATATAATGATTATACAGAAAATTCACCATTTCCATCTGTTAGGGAAAATGGAACAGATTATCTTTTGACAGCTGGGAAGATGCAGGATTATATTGATCTTTATGCGAGAAATAAAGAGGATAAGAAGAATCCTTATTTTGCACCATACATAGCAGAAGATTTAGCGAATCAACCTGATACATTGATTCTTACATGTGAATTTGATCCACTTCGAGATGAAGGGGAAGCATATGGGAAGCGCTTAAAAGAGGCTGGAAATTATGTAGAGATACATCGGATCAAAGATGCATTACATGGATATTTTGCGTTGGGGATCAAGCAGCTTCATGTACAGGAAAGTTTCACCTATATCAATGAATTTCTGAAAGAGGAAACACTGTGAGTAAGAAAAAAGCACGTTGGAGAAAATTAGATAATGCAGCAAAATTATATTCTGCTGCCAGTAATAAAAAAGATACGAGAGTGTTTCGTTTTTACTGCGAATTGAAAGAAGAAGTAAATCCTGATGTTTTGCAGGAAGCATTAAATCAGACAATAGAAATATTTCCTACGTTTTTAATGGTGCTTCGCAAAGGATTATTCTGGCATTATCTTGAGCCATGTAATTTACGACCGATTGTAAAGGAAGAGTACAAAGAGCCTTGTAGTAGACTCTATATAAAGGATAAGAAGACACTGCTTTTTGAAGTAACCTATTATAAAAAACGAATCAACTTCGAAGTATTCCATGTATTGACAGATGGCACAGGAGCGACAGAATTTTTAAAAGAACTGGTAAAAAATTATCTCTATCTTATTCACAAAGTAAATGGATTAGAACCAGTTTCATTGTTACCAGAAGATATGACGGTACAAGATCAAGAAGTTGATAGTTTTTTGAAATATTATTCAAAAGATCAGAAACGACCGGAAAAAAGAAAACTACATGCTTTCCAGATACGGAGAAAAAAGAAAGATGGAAATCATCTGCACGTCCATGAATCTGTTGTTTCAGTTCAGGCAGTATTGAAGCGGAGCAGGGAACTCGGAGTATCTATGACAGTCTTTTTGACAGCATTATTTATGATGGCAATAAATGAAGAAATGTCTAAAATGCAAAAGAAAAAGCCGGTTGTGTTAATGGTTCCGGTTAACTTAAGAAAGTTTTTCCCGTCTTTATCGATGCTGAATTTTTTTAATTGGATTGAGCCGGGATATAATTTTACTACACAAGATCAAAGTTTTGAGGCAATACTGAAATATACGAAAGAATTTTTTGAGACAGAACTGACAAAAGAAAAGATGTCAGCACATATCAGCGAGTTGCTTGCTTTGGAACTGCATCCGATTCTGAGGCTTGCACCTTTGGAACTGAAAAATCTATGTATTCAGGCCGGGGCAAAATATTCAGAGAAGAACACGACAGCAATCTTCTCTAATATGAGTGCGGTTAAAATACATGCGAGTTATGTACCTTATATCGAACGATTTGGTGTGTACACAAACACTCCTAAGTTTGAATTGTGTTTGTGTTCTTTTCAGGATAAATTATCATTTGCATTTACATCCAGATACGACACAGTGAACATTGAACGTAATTTTTATCGCTTGTTAAAAGAACAGGGAATTGCATCTGAAAAAGTAAAACCTGAATTTCCAAAGACAGATGAGCCAAGCGAACAGGAAATGAAAGTTTATAAAATTTATAGCTTTCTGTGTATTGCAATTGTTGCAGCAATGCTTGTTACGGAGTATAATTTCCATCCTAGAATTCGCTGGACCTTATTTACAGCCGGAGGCGTTGTGACAATGTGGATTGCCTCATCGATTGGCTTTTTTAAACGCTATAACTTGCTGAAAAATGCGATGTGGCAGCTTTTTATCGGTACTATTATCTGCTTTATATGGGATGCACTGACTGGTTGGCACAGTTGGTCTGTAGATCTTGTGCTGCCGATCATGAGTGTATCTACACTTACAGCGATGTTTGTAATCGCTAAGGTGCGGAAATGTCCTGTGCGAGAGTATCTTATTTACGAAATTATGGCTGCCGGATACGGATTGATTCTTCCGGGAATCTTACTCTTATGCAAAGTGGTGAAAAATCCAACAGTAAGTATGTTTGGAGCGTTAATATGTTTCCTGTTTCTTGTAGCAGTGATATTGTTTAAAGGAAGAGAATTTAAAGAAGAGATGCAGAAAAATCTGCATGTATAAAATAGTGTTGATGAAACATTAGAGCGTGTCTGAAAAATTTCACTTTGTCAGAAAGCATTGTTAGAAGTAGCAAAATAAAGGAGTATTTAATTATGAAGTATGAAACAATAGACAGAATTAGAAAATTTACAGAAGATCGAAACTGGGATCAGTTTCATTCGCCGGCAAATCTTGCAAAATCAATCGTAATTGAGGCAGCAGAGTTATTAGAGTGTTTTCAGTGGTCTGATGAAGAATATGATCTGCAACATGTCAAGGAGGAATTGGCGGATGTTTTGGTTTATAGTCAGAATCTGTTAGACAAACTGGAACTGGATGCAGATGAAATCATAAATATGAAGATGTCGCAGAATGAAGCAAAGTATCCGGTAGATAAGGCAAAAGGGAGTGCGGCCAAGTACGATCAGCTATAATAGTGGAAAAGGAAGAGGCGTTATAAGAACAATGATAAAAATACTATTTATATGCCACGGCACTCTTTGAAAGCTTCGCCCAAAAGCCAGTAAAATCACAGTCTGAAGGGCATAGGCGGTTAGAAAATAATCCAAAAATAACCCACGGTATTTTGGGCAGATATGTCTGGGATGCAATATGATAGAATGGTTACAAGAAAAATTTGTAGGAATATAAAGATATGGAATTAAGATTATTACGCTATTTTTTAACAGTAGCAAAAGAACAGAGCTTTACAAAAGCAGCAGAACAATTGCATATTACCCAGCCAACGCTATCCAGACAAATGGCGGCATTTGAAGAGGACCTGGGAATAACATTATTTATTCGAAACGGGAAGAAAATATCGCTCACTGATGAAGGAATTTTATTAAAAAGGCGTGCCTTGGAGATTCTTAATCTTGAGGAAAGGACGCTTGAGGAACTGAAAGGAAAAGAAGAGGTTGTAGAGAGCACGATAACCATTGGATGCGGTGAATTTGCAGCAGTGGAGACATTGGCGAAGATATGTAAAACATATAAAGAAAAATATCCGCTGGTTCAGATTGTATTGCATACTGCAACAGCAGATGCAGTGTATGAGATGATGAACAAAGGAATTGTAGATATTGCATTATTCATGGAGCCGGTGGACACCGAAGGGCTGGATTATATCCGGATCACAGATTGCGATCACTGGTGTGTCGGAATGCGGCCGGATGATCCGCTGGCAGAAAAAGAGTTTATAAAAAAAGAAGATCTTATTGGAAAGCCCTTGATCCTGCCGGAAAGAATGAACGTTCAAAGTGAACTTGCCAACTGGTTTGGGAAAGACTTTTCAAAATTACAGATTGCTTTTACGAGTAATCTTGGAACGAATGCCGGAGTTATGGCGGCAAATGGACTGGGGTATCCAATTTCAATTGAGGGTGCTGCAAAGTATTGGCGAGAGGATATTCTTGTACAGCGAAGAATTTCTCCTGAGATCAAGACTAGTACAGTGATTGCCTGGCGACGGAATATCCCATATTCTTTGGCAGTCCGTAAAATGATCGAGGAGATTAATGCTTTTCAGGCATAAAACAAAATTCAATATAAGCATTAGACATAATGAAGCGATAGAGCTTAAAATAGATGTGTAAGATGAATGTAAATCTTATACATCTATTTTTTTGTGAAAAATACGTATAGAAAGGGGCTTTTTATTATGAGTAAAAAATTAGTGGCATTTTTCAGTGCAAGCGGAACAACAAAAAAAGTAGCACAGATGATCGCAGAGGAAGCAAAAGCGGATTTGTTTGAGATTGAGCCGAAAGTTCCATATACAAAGCTTGATCTTGACTGGATGAATAAAAAATCCAGAAGCAGTGTGGAAATGAGTGATAAAAAATATAGACCGGCGATTATGAAAAAAGAGATGGATATGAGTTCTTATGACGAGATCCTTCTGGGATTCCCAATCTGGTGGTATGTGGCTCCGACAATCATCAATACATTTTTAGAAGCTTACGATTTCAGTGGTAAAAAGATTGTGCTTTTTGCAACATCCGGAGGAAGTGGATTTGGGAACACTGTGAAAGAATTGCAGTCATCTGCACCAGACGCAGTTATTACAGAAGGCAGACTGTTAAATTGTGGAACAAAACAGGAAATCAGTGAATGGGTAAACTCTTTATAAACAACAGCGTTATGGAGGTATACAGAATATGGGAAAAATAGTACAGACAGCAGGAAGAAATACACTTGGTGAATTCGCACCGGAATTTGCACATTTTAACGATGATGTACTTTTCGGCGAAAACTGGAATAACCAGGATATCGACGTAAAAACAAGAAGTATTATCACAGTGGTTGCGCTGATGGCTTCTGGAATTACGGATTCTTCTTTAAAATATCATCTTCAAAATGCAAAAAATCATGGTGTAACACAAAAAGAGATTGCCGCAGTAATCACACATGTCGCATTTTATGCAGGATGGCCAAAAGCATGGGCTGTTTTCAATCTTGCAAAGGAAGTGTGGGAAACAGGCGAAGGAGATTTGCCATACGAAGAGGAAGCGATGCGGGCGCATGCAAAAGAGATGGTATTTCCAATTGGTGAACCAAACGATGGCTTTGCACAGTATTTTTCTGGCAGAAGTTTTCTTGCACCAATCTCTACATCTCAGGTTGGAATTTTCAATGTGACATTTGAACCAGGATGCAGTAAACTGGATTATGTAGCATAAGAGTGTATAGCGTGTCTGTAGTCTGATTTTTGCCATAAATAAGTACAGGATACACAGAGAATAGAAAAGAATGTGTATTCAGTTAAATAAGAAATAGATAGCTGGTATGAGAGAACAAGGAGTCTTTCATACCAGTTTTTTTGTGGAAAAAGGGATAGGTTGCACAGGATCTGCCAGGAGATTTCAGTAGGTTTGGTGAATAGCTTTCTCCCAGAAGTGTGGTATAGTCTTGTGCTTGGAACAGGAAAACTACACAGAAGGGAGACACCGATATGACAGCACAGCCAGATATCATCTGGAATGAGCAATGCTTGGGGATACGGATAGGAGAACAGGTTTGCACCTATCTGAAAAAGCATGATGCGGAATACCAGAGACTGCAAAATAAAATACTGGAACTTACAGAGAGGTATCCAGTAATAGAAACATTTATGGAGTCGAATCAGGCAATCAGTCTAACGACAGAAGAGCATAAGGCAGTGCATCAATATTTCCGACTGGAAAGCGAAAAGGAAATGATAGAAGAACAGTACCATTTTTATATGGGACAGGCTCAAATGATCTCCTATGGAGCAATGCTTGGAAAAATTAAAAAAGCAATATTGGGAAATGATGACGGTGACACAAAGAAACTGCTGGAGTTGCTGCTGGATACCTGGATTGATGAGGTTGAAGATCAGCTGAAAGAAAATACAGTGTACCAGGGAATGCTTGAAAAAATATCGAAATATGAAGAACAGGTTCAGACAATGGGATTATCAAAAGAAAAGCGAAAAACAATAGACAAATACGTTACTGAAGTTAGTGAGAGATGGATATTATATGCGGAATCTTTATATCAGGCTGGCATGCAGAAAATTCTGGAACTATTAAATTTGTAAAAAAGGGACGGATAAAATGGGGAAGCACGAAAGGAACTTCCCCATTTGTCACTTCTATTCATCTTTGCCATCAATGAGAAATATGTATGAAACCTGAAAGATTTCAGCAATGGCTTTTAATTCAAGATCAGTGACATAACGCTTGTTTGTTTCGATTCTGGTGATTACATTTTTATCCATATCGTAACCAGCTAACTGGAGTTTATAGGCAAGATCACGCTGAGACATATTGTGGGTCTTGCGAAGTTCAATCAATCGCTGGCTAATCAGATTCTTCTCACCAGACTGTGTCCTTGGCTTTGGCATCTTAAATCTCTTCCTCTCTGGTAAAAGGATGGCTTGTCTCACTTTTTGCACCATCTGTATTGATTTTAACGATTGGACAAGGTAGAATCGGTTGTAAAAGTGAGACAAGAACAGAAGAGGGAGAAATATATGGAGCAGGTAAAAATAGAACAGTTTGCATTTTTATATTTATGCAGCGAGCATGATAAAAGGCTATTATTTAAGAAAGAAAAAATGCAGTTAGCTGATTTCGACAGGTTGACTTATCTGATTTATCATCTTGGTTTTAAGGAATATCACATAAAAGTTTGGATGGAATTTGCAGGAGACTTTAAAAAAGAATGGGATTGTTTGGAAGCACTTCAGGAAACAGGTGGATGTGCTGTGAGCATAGAAAATACAGAATCAGAGTCCAGATTGCATGAAATGTGGATTAGGGATTTTTGCAAAAATACACCAATGGAAATCAGAGAATGGCTTCGAGAATTAGCTTAAGAAATGTAAATAAAAATATACCCTAACTCATTTTTGTGGTATCATTATTAGTAGAGTTTGTGAAATTTGATTTTGCGGAAACCTGGAGTGATAAGAGATAAGTATAAAAGGAGCATATTGATATGAAGAATAGACGAAAGTTTTCTATTTTTATAAGTTCTACCTATGAAGATCTTAAAAAGGAAAGACAGGCATTGGTAGGTGTGGCACTAGAGAATAATTTTATTCCGGTAGGAATGGAGCAATTTCATGCTGCACCTACAAGTCAATGGAATGTTATAACAAAAATGATTGATGAGTGTGATTTTTATCTTCTTGTTATTGGTGCTAGGTATGGGTCAATTGATGAAGAAACTGGTATAAGTTACACAGAGAAAGAATACAATTATGCAAAAACTAAAGGATTACCAGTACTTGTATTGATTAAACAACCTTCGGCTATTTCTGAAAGTGAAAAGGATACCGGAAATGATAAGTATGATAAAATGAAGAAACTGGATGAGTTTAGAGAAAAAGTCAAAAATGATAAAAATACAGTTGATTTTTTCACAGATTTAAACAGTTTAAAGTATGTGGCATCACCGACATTTAGGAACGCCGTTAACTATGTTGATGATAACGCTGGATGGGTTCGATATCGAGATATAGTGGATATAATTAATGAAGAGGCAGAAGGACGAAATAAAGCAAATACTGAACTTGGAGAACATCAGCAGAAGATGCTAGATGACATGAAAGAGATGTTTTCTCAATTCTATAGTAGACTCACTGACCTAGAAAATAACCAGTTAACCTTGAAAGAAATTCCTACAGCAACAAGTGAAGATATCAAAAAATTGTTCCAGGTTGAAGATAATACGTTAATTATTGGAAATCCAGAAGAAAATAAATCAGTTGTAGGGCTAGATGATGTTGGGAACATTCCAGTGGACTCTGCCTTTTTATTAGTATATGCGGCTGATGGTGATGGGCAAATACTAAAGATACGGACACTTGGTTCACCTACTCAGATTTTTACATCAGGTAAGCAGTTTATGGCTGATAATTCAAAAAGAGAATCTGCGAGATGGGAAGAGGCTTTAGACAGACTTATAGAATGGGGCTGGGTTAAAGCTGTAGGGTATAAAGGTGAAATATTTGAATTGACCGGAACAGGTTATAGCAAAGCTGATTGGTTAAAGAACAATATGGCAATAGATACTTCAAAAGAACCGCTTGACGAGTTAAAAGAGTTTGAAGATTAATAAGAATTAAACTAATACAGTTATGCGTATTTATTTGCAAATATACATGGCTGTATTTTTTATTACGGGCAGGGCTCTTCGGGGTTCTGCCCTTTTTCTTTTTCCAGACCAAAAGACCACCTGCTGGAAAAGAACAAGAAAAACCAGAAAGGATGTGGTGACTTATCATTATAGGAATCGATCATGGATATTATGCCATCAAAACTCCCCATGTGTGTTTCCCGACTGGACTGACCGGGTACGATTATGAGCCGTATACCATGCAGAATGTCCTGCAGTACAATGGGAAATTTTATGTGTGTGGAACTGGGCGGCAGACGCTGGTGAGAAGCAAGACTTCCAATGACAATTATTATCTTTTGACAATGGCAGCCATTGCACAGGAGATCCGCTACCGCCGGGGAGAGAGGAAAACAGATGTGGTTCTGGCAGCCGGCCTCCCACTGGCAAGTTTTGGCAGGGAGAAAAAAGGCTTCCGGGAATATCTGTTTCGGAAAGAGCAGCCTCTGCGTTTCCGGTACGAGGATGAGAGCTATGAGATCCGGATTCAGGATGTAAAACTGTTCCCACAGGGATACTCAGCCCTGGCTCTCCACCCGGAATGTGTTCGGGACGAGCCTTCTGTTCTTCTCGCAGATATCGGTGGCTGGACCGTAGACCTGATGCGGCTGGACAACAGTGTTCCAAATGCCGCTACCTGCCGCAGCCTGGAACTTGGTGTGATCCGGTGTGTGGATGAGATCACCGAGCAGGTACGCAGAAATACCGGACTGTCTGTAACGGATATTCAGATCGAACGTGTTCTGAACGGCCAGAGCTGCAGCATGGACCCGGCCGCAAAAGAAATCATTGTCCGGCAGGGAAGGCTCTACACGGAGAAAATACTGTCTGCAATTATGGAAGCCGGGTTCGATCTGAAGGCAATTCCGTCCGTGATCATGGGCGGCGGAGCCAGCATTCTGAAACGGCACGTGACACCGCAGGACGGGCTGTGTCGGCAGATTTACCTGACAGACGTACACGCCAACGCTTCCGGCTATGAGCGGATTGTGGGGCAGATGTGCGCGAAGTAAAGAGACCCGTTTTCTCGTTCCGCCTGAACCTTGATAACCCAGATCACAAAAAGGCATGGGAGATCCTGCAAAGTGTTCCAGATGGACAGAAGAGCAGCTATCTGGTTCAGGTGATCTTAAAAGATCAGGAAAACAACCAGCTGGAGAAAAGCATCCGGCAGGCAATCCGGGAAGAACTGGCAGGTGTTTCCATTTCTGGCTCCGGGGAGAGTGTTTCAAAAAAGGAAGAAATCCCGTCCCAGATGCTGGATTTTCTCTCCGGGCTTGAGGATGCATTCTGAAAAAGTCAAGTCTTTCCTGGTGATAAAATAGCCAAATTTCAAGCAGTCAAATTAGTATAAATCACGGATTTTTGAAAGGGGTGATGCCTATTGAATGTTATTGGATCTGCATCCTTTGGGAGCTTTTGAGAGCCTCATATTCGTTGGGTATTGTGAATAGCTTTCTGTCACGTTTTAGGGTATGTTGTATGTAGAAAAAAGAAAGGAGAACGAACACAATGGAGATGAAAAACATATGCGGAAAAATCCCGGTAGAGCTGCATGAAAAGCTAAAACTGGAAGTCGAAGAGTTAGGAATCAGCATACCAAAATACCTTGAAATGGTAATCGAAGAACACATGACAAGAAAAGGAGAAAAGGCGAACATGGCAGATTTAAGAACAGTAGCAGTACAGGTAACCGAGGATTTATTTTCCAGACTGAAAGCAGTCCTCGCCAGGAATGGCATGAAACAGAAAGACTTCTTAATCGGGCTTATCGAAGATGCAATCGAAAAAGAAGAAGCCAAATGGAAAGCAGAGTCAGAGGAAGCCGAAGAAACAGAAATGGAAGATCCTGAGACTGCAAAATCAGAACCGGATGAAGAGTCAGTAGAACCTGAAGCAGAAGAGCCTGAGACAGAAGCACTGGAAGCTGAAACAGACGGAGAAATGACAGAACCGGACGAAGCTGAAGCAGATGAAGAGCCGACAGAGCCAGAAAACGAAGAGCCAGCGGAAGCAGAGCCAACAGAACTGGAAACCGAAGAAGCAGAAGAATCTGAGCCAGAGGAAGCGGAATCAGAAGAATAGACATCACAAAACAGAAACCAAGAGACGGAAACGGTGCAGAGAAATCTGCACTGTTTTTTTCGCAGCGAAGGGAGGCTGATAGCCGGAACAATTCGATTTTTTGACCTGTTCAGTGGAATCGGAGGATTCCGAGAAGGGCTGCACAGGGCAGGGGGCTTCACCTGTGTCGGACACTGTGAAGCAGATGCATATGCAGACCACAACTACCGGGTGCTGTTTGATACGGAAGGAGAGTGGTTCTGCAATGACGCAAGAAATATTGAAACAGAACGAATGCCGGACTTTGATCTTTTATGTGCGGGATTTCCTTGCCAGGCATTCTCAATCGCTGGACGAAGGGAAGGATTTGCCGATGCAAGAGGAACCCTTTTCTTTGAAGTTGCCAGACTGGTTGCAGACAAACGACCTGCGTATTTTCTCCTTGAAAACGTACCCGGTCTGCTTTCGCATGACAAAGGGCGGACATTTCACACCATCCTCAGTACGCTATCTGAACTGGGGTATCATGTCGAATGGAAAGTGCTTAACAGCAAGGATTTCGGAGTCCCCCAGTCAAGGAAGCGGGTGTATATTGTCGGATATCTTGATGGAAGATGTGCCGGAAAAATATTACCTTTCCCAAAAGCAAATGGAACAGCTCTTATACAAGTCCATGCTGGCAAACAGGGAGAAAGAGTCTACGCAGAAGAAGGACTGAGCTGCACGCTGACCAGCGGGTCTGGTGGTATGGGCGGCAAGACCGGATTATACGAAGTCGGTATCCCAATCAAGGAAAACACCCGAAAAGGATACAAGATGGCCTACGAGGGGGACAGCATCGATCTCGGATATCCGGGAATCAACAGTCGCAGGGGGAGAGTCGGGCATGAGATCGCCCATACCCTGACGACCGGAAACCAGCAGGGAACACTGCATTTTGTAGATATCTCCCCTCCGCCGCTGGTGACAGACGTTGCAAGATGTCTGAATATCAGACAGGATTCCAGCATCCATAACCACAGAGGCGAAAGTTCCGGGGTGCTGGTGGAAGAACCGCCAAGGGCAGTGCTGACACCGGCCAAGGAAAAAGTCCGCCAGAATGGAAGAAGGATGAAAGAACCGGAAGAGCCAATGTTCACCATTACGGCAACTGACCGTCATGGAGTGATTTACCACGGCAGAATCCGCAGGCTGACGCCAAGGGAGTGTCTGCGGCTGCAGGGATATCGGGATGGTCAGATTTCCAAGATGGAAAAAGAAACATCGGATAACCAGCTTTACAAGCAGGCCGGTAATGGTGTCACTGTCAATGTCATTGAAGCAATAGGCAGAAATTTGAAAGCAGTAGATGAAGAGATCCAAAGCGGCTCACCTGTTCCAGAAGCGAAGGGTGGGTGAAGCAGATCGACCTAAAAGACCAGTATTTTGGTACAGAGATTGAGATGACAGGTATCAGCCGCTATGATGCGGCTGTTGCGATTGGAAGAATGTTCGGAACAGAGCCATATCATATCCGTTCTTACGATTCCTGGTGTGTAAAAGATTCAGATGGAAAAACGTGGAAATTTTCAAGAGACAGCAGTATCGACTGTGAAAGGCTGGCAAATGGTACTGTAATAGATGCCGATGGAGATTATTCGACAGAAATGGTATCCCCGAAATTGGAATATTCGGAAATGGGGAAACTCCAGGAAGTGGTGCGGTGTGTCAAAAACGCAGGTGCTTTTGTCAATTCATCCTGTGGCATGCATGTCCATGTGGACGCATCCAATCATACACCAAGGAGTCTGAAAAATGCACTGACGATCATGTACTGCAAAGAGGATATTCTGTTCAAAGCCTTAAATGTACAGACGAGAAGGGAAGATGAGTATTGCCAGAAAGTCCGTCCTATGGTATTGGAGAAGATCCGCCGGATGCCAAACAGCACCATCACGATGGAAAAATTCAAAAGGGCATGGTATGAGGGAAATGACGGAAGCTCCGAGCATTACAACTGGACAAGGTATTATGCCTTAAACCTACATGCTGTTTTTTCCAAGGGAACACTGGAATGGCGTTGTTTTGAAAGCACCCTCCATGCAGGAAAAGTCCGGTCAAACATTACGCTGGCACTTGCCATATCCGCACAGGCGGTCAACCAGTCCTGTACCCATGCAAAAAAGACGGAGATCGGGGATAACCCGGCATTTACGTTCCGCACCTTTCTGCTCCGCCTCGGATTGATCGGGGACGAATACAAAAATGTACGGAAGCATCTACTTGCCAATCTGGACGGGGATAAGGCATGGCGGTATGACAAAAGTACCTATGCCTGTCTGCAGAATCCAAGACGGACAGATGATGCGAGATAACAGAATAATGAGAACAGACAGGCCGGGTGGAAACATCCGGCTGTTCTTATGCAAAATGAAGAAAAAGAAGAAAGAGGTAGAAAACATGAAGAGTAAATATCGATTCAGGCGAATCCTTTCAGGGGTGATGGCGGCAGTCACCATCTTATCCACGGTCATTTCACCGCTGACGGTGTATGCTTCGGAAGAGCCGAAAGCGGCGGAACCGCCAGCGTATGAATCCGTAAAGGATCAGCTGGATGAAGAGGAAGTGGTAAAAGCCACCGATCTGGAGCTGGAAGTCGGACAGGACTTTGATGTTTCCACGGATTTTACAAATTTGGAAATCAAGGACGAAAGCAAAGTCAAAGTGACATTCCAGAAAGCAGAGAATGACGCCGGGGAGAACTTCAGCACCAGCCATGCAGACACTTACCATGCCGTTTATTATGTGGAGCCAGTCAACCAGAACCACCCGGTTTATCAGATTGGGAGAAACCTGATCGTAAAAGAGCCTGTGACAGCAGCTCAGAGTGAACCGCAGACAGAACAGGCAGTTACCGAAGAGGATACAGGTTCTGATGATGAGGAAGCTGCCTCGCAGGAAGAAACTGAGACAGTGCCTGTAGAGACAGAAATTGTTGAGCCGGAGACAGCTGAATCTGAAACAGAAGAACCGGAAGAAACAGAACCCGAATTTCAGGGTGGACTTTCTGAATCTGAGTTTGATGCCGCATTAGAGGAAGCCGAAACAGAAAATACAACCGATAAAGAATCCGGGCTGACACTCAGCGATGTTCTGGAGCAGGCAGGGGAACAGGATATTGACCTTATGGCAATGGAAGATGGGGAAACCGTTTCTTTCACCGCAGTCAATACCAGTACAAGAGCAACACAGGATGTAGATGTGACAAGAGGGACTGCATACTATTATGCAGACTACGGTCTGGGTTCTTATGTAACCTATAAATATACCGTAAAATTTGGAAACGTGTCTGCAACTGCCTACTGTGTGCAGCCGTCAAAAGCAGGACCTGGGGATGGTGTTTATAAGATCACCAAACTGGGTGACAGCAAAGCACTGGCAAAAGTATGCTACTACGGCACAAAGGCATCCGGCGAAAATGGATTCTTTTCAGAAAAACATCCTGATTTTTCCTCTGGAAAACAGTTTATCATTGTCCATCTGGCGGCATCTTATGCCAATAACAGCAGTGACGCTTTTTCCGGTACGAATGCAACCGGACAGGCACTGGCAATGGAACTCTACAATTACTGCATGAGCCAGCCGGAGATACCGGAAGTGGACATGAGTTTCTCCAATGCAGATGTTACCGCATATATCAGCGGCAACAGCCAGAGAACAGAAGAGATCACATTCAAGGCATCCGAACTGCAGACCATCACCATGAAGCTGCCTTCCGGTGTCAAACTGCATAATGTGACAACGGGAAAAACAAGCAGTGCAGGTGCATCCGTGGAGATCTGCGGCGGTACCAAATTCTACTTATCTGCACCGCTGACACAGGCAGTGGATGTCAAAGGGGAATGGTCTGTTACCATGAAGGGAAGCATCATCAAAGACTATTCCGCTTACAAGATCACAACCGGAAGCGAGACACAGGACCTTGCCCTGGTATTTGGCGAGGGCGTGACCGATGAGAAGTATGTAGATTTTAAAATGTCATGGGTAAAACAGGCAACTCTGGAGATCGTAAAGAAGGACCGCAAGAGCAACAAAGCCATCGCAGGTGCAGTTTATGGCGTTTACAGTGACAAGGATGGAAAGAACTTGATCACAAAGATGCCGGCCACAGATGCCAACGGAGCTTCCAGCGTTACGATCACCAAAACACAGGATACCGTATACCTGAAAGAGATCTCCGTACCAAACGGATATCTGCTGGATACCAAAGCCTACGATGTGAAACTGGTCATCGGAGATACTGTAAAACAAACCGTTACCGATGCAGAGCAGATGGCAAGCCTGACTGTTTATAAATTAGGAGAAGTCCTGACCGGAGCAAAGGTAACTGATGATGGTGTTTCCTTTGTTTATACCGAGCAGAAACAGAAGAGTGCGGTTTACAATGTTTATGCCGCAGCGGATATTGTATCCGCAGACGGAACCGTCATTTATAAAAAAGACGCACTGGTCAAAGCCGGACTTACTACCGGGGATGACGGAAGTGTCACACTGGATAATCTATATCTGGGAAAATATGTGGTAAAAGAAATGCAGGCACCACAAAATCTGGTATGCACAGGCGAAAGCCAGGAAATCACCCTTTCCTATGCCGGAAGCAATGTGGAGAAGGTCATGGGAAGCGTGACATTCAAAAATGACCGCCAAAAAGCAAGCGTAAGCGTATACAAACAGGATAAGGAAACCAGGAAATACCTTCCGGGCGGCACTTATGGCCTGTATGCCGGAAACGACATCAAAGCAGCGGACGGAACCGTTGTGGTCAAAAAAGATACCCTCATTGAGAAGGTAGTGACCGGAACAGACGGAAAAGCCGTATATCAGGCAGACCTGCCGATCGCTAACAGCTACTACATGAAAGAGGTTTCTGCACCGGCCGGATATACCAGAAACAGTGAGGATGTGTACTCTTTTACGTTCCAGTACACCACAGACAAAGAGGCAACCGTTTCTTTCAGCCACACGTTCCAGAACGAGCGTGTCAATGCGAAGATCAAACTGGTAAAAGAGGATTCCGAAACCGGAAAGACCGCACAGGGAGATGCAACCCTTGAGGGTGCGGTTTACGGACTGTATGCCCGTGAGGATATCGTTCATCCGGATGGACAGACAGGTGTCCTTTACCCGGCAGGAACGCAGATTGCAACCCTGACTACGGATGCCGAGGGAAATGCAGAAATCGCAGATCTCTATCTCGGAAAGTATTACGTGAAAGAATTGACGCCGCCTGTTGGATATCTGGCAGACCCGGAAGAACATGATCTGGAGTGTAATGACGAGGGAGATCTGGTTCAGACGGTAGAACGTACCGCAACTTCTCTGGAAGATGTGATCAAACAGCCGTTCCAGGTCATTAAAGCAGCCAACAATGGTAAGACCGATGCCGATCTGTTAAAAGGTGTGGGATTCAGTGCATATCTGGAGAGCAGCCTGAAGAAAAATAAGGACGGTTCCTATGACTTTGCATCTGCAACTCCGGTTGTACTGACCGCAGACGGACAGACAGAAATGTTCACGGATGAGCGTGGATATGCATGCTCCATTCCGCTTGCATACGGAACCTACATTGTAAGGGAGACCACCACACCGCACAACTTCAAACCAGTCGATGACTTTAAGGTTGTGATCTCGGAAAACAATCCGGATCAGCCGCAGGTATGGCGTGTGCTTCTGGACGAAGAGTTTGAAGCAAAATTAAAGATCGTCAAAAAAGATGACGAGACAAAGAAATCTGTCCTGGTTCCGAATACTGAGTTTAAAGTATACGATCTGGATAACAAGAAATATGTGGAACAGGTGACCACCTACCCATCTACTATGGTACATAAATCTTATTTTACGGATGAGAATGGATACCTGGTCCTGCCACAGAATCTGGCTTGTGGAAATTACCGCATCGAAGAAGTGACTGCACCGGATGGATACACCCACAGTGCCAATACCGTGGAAATCAAGGTAGACAGCGATACTGCATACCAGGAAGATCCGGTCAGCGGTGACCTGATCATCGAGGTGGAATTCGAGAACCACCCGGCAAAAGGCAGACTGACCATCCACAAGGAAGGAGAAGTAGTCAAAGGTTTTGACAAGGATTTCACCTATGAGGAAGCCAGCCTTGCAGGAGCCGTGTTTGAGGTTTATGCCGCAGAAGATATCTATACCGCAGACCATCAGAAAGATGAGAACGGCAACCGTTATCTGGAATATGCCAAAGACACACTGGTGGCAACGGTGACAACCGATGAAACCGGAAGTGCCGTAGTAGAGAACCTTCCGCTCGGCAAATACCGTGTAGAAGAGAAAAAAACGCCGGAGGGCTACACCTGGAATGCCAAAGGCGAAGAAGTAACTTTTACCTATGCCGGACAGGATACCCCAGTCGTAGACGAAGAAGTGACTTTTACCAATGAACGCCAGAAAGTAAGCATCACGGTAGAAAAACAGGATGCAGAAACCGGAAGCACAGTAGCCGGAGCTACATTCGGTCTTTACAATAAGAACGAGATCAAATCCGGTGATAAGGTAATCGTGAAAGCGGACACTTTATTACAGGAGATCACAAGCGATGAAAAAGGACAGGCACACTTCACCCTGGACCTGCCGCTTGGAACTTATTATGTGAAAGAAATTTCTGCACCGGATGGTTTTGTATCTTCTGACGAGATACTGGAATTTGATGCCACCTATCAGGGGCAGGACATTCCGACCATCAAGCTGAAATCTGTGAAGAAGAACCAGCCGACCACCATCGAGGTGACAAAATCCGACCTGACCACAGGCGTAGAGCTGAACGGGGCATCCCTTTCTGTTCTGGACAAGGATGGAAATGTGATCGACAGCTGGACTTCCGTAAAGGATGAGCCTCATGTGATCAAATACCTGACCGTTGGAAAAACTTATACCCTCCGTGAATCTCTTGCACCGCTTGGTTATTTAAAGACTACGGATGTGGAATTTACCGTTCAGGATACCGCAAAAGTACAGAAAGTGGAAATGAAAGACGATGTGCCGAAAGCCCTGCTGATCGTAAACAAGAAGGGTGAATTCCTTGATAAGATCACCCTGCTGGACAATGTCAAAGGCGTTGTAGAGCATCTGTTTGAGTACATCACAGGAAGCCTGTCAGACGTTACCTTTGAGATTTACGCTGCAGAGGATATCAAAGCAGCCGATGGTGTAAGCCCGGATTATTATGCTAAGGACGAGCTGGTGGCAACCGTGGCTACTGATGCAAACGGTGTTGCAGAAGTATCTGACCTTCCGGTTGGAAAATACTATGTCAAAGAGGTGGGCACAGCATATGGTTATGTGCTGGATGAAGAACCACGATATGTAGATCTTTCCTACCGTGACCAGGATACCCCGGTTGTCGTATACGATGAGGACTGGCAGAACAACCGTCAGAAAGTAAAAGTGAACGTCCTGAAGAAAGAAAAGGATACCGACCGTGTATTAAAAGGCGGCATCTTTGGACTGTACACCAGAAACGACATCCTGTCCGCATCTGGAAAGGTGCTGATGGAAGCAGATACCCTGATCGAGTTAAAAACAACAGATGCAGATGGAAAGATTTCCTTTATTGCAGACCTGCCGATCGACGGAACCTATTATGTGAAGGAGCTGTATGCACCGGATGGATTTGTCACCACCGGAGAAGAGCAGGAATTTGTTTTTGAGTACCAGGGGGATAAAGAAGCAGAAGCATCCTATGAATTTGTATTTGAAGATGAGCCGACAACCGTGGAGCTTTCCAAAACCGATCTGACCACGGGCGAGGAACTGCCGGGAGCCAGATTACAGCTGACGGATGAAAACGGGGCTGTTGTTGAGGAATGGACATCCACCAAGGAGCCGCACATCATCAAAGAACTGGTTGTAGGAAAATCTTACACCCTGACAGAAAACAAGCCGGCCGATGGATATGCCACTGCGGAAAGCATCACATTCACCGTAGAGAATACTGCGGAGATCCAGAAACAGGTAATGGAAGATGACGTGACCAAAGTGAAGATCAGCAAAACGGATATTACCGGAGATAATGAGATCGAAGGAGCCAAACTGACCATCACAGATGAAAATGGCAACATCGTAGAAACCTGGACTTCCGGTAAAGAGCCGCATTATATCGAAAAACTTCCGATTGGTAAATACACCCTGAAAGAAGAGCAGGCTCCAAACGGTTATGTGGTTGCAGAGGAGATCACCTTCGAGGTGGCAGATACCGCAGAGATCCAGAAGGTAGCCATGAAAGATGATACCGCAAAGGGACGCCTGATCATTGAGAAAACAGATAAGGATACCGGAGCTGCACTGAAAGGTGCGGAATTTGAACTGAGGGATGCGGATGGCAAAGTGGTAGAAACCCTGACCACTGATGAAAACGGCCATGCAACCAGCGGACTGCTTGCAATCGGAACTTATAAGGACGGCAAATTTGATAAGACAGCCACCTATTATCTGGTTGAGACAAAAGCACCGGAGGGCTATCAGCTGGATGAGATCAAACATGAGGTGACATTTACCTATGTAGATGACAAAACTCCAGTGATCGAAGTCATCCAGAAAGTGACGAACGAGAAGCTGCCGGAGGATACCCCGTCTGCAAGCAACCCGAAAACAGGTGATGACACCAACCTCTGGATTCCGGCCCTGTGCCTGATTCTTTCCGCAGGCGGTCTGATCGGCATGGGTGTGGCATCCAGAAGAAAGAAGAAAAAAGGGGGCAGATAGGCTGAAACAATTATATTTTGCGTATGGAAGCAACATGGATCTGGACCAGATGGCATATCGGTGCCCAAAGGCGGAGGTGGTAGAAACCGTCCGCCTGGAGGGGTATCGACTGACCTTTGCAGCCACAGGAAGCGGTCTTGCCACCATCTTCCCGGAAGAGGGAAGCCATGTGGACGGCGTCCTCTGGTCACTGACCGGGGACTGCGAAAAGAGCCTGGATCTTTATGAAGGCTATCCTGATTTTTACGACAAACAGGAAATCACCGTCAAGAATAAAGGCGGAAGAGAGATCAAAGCCATTGTCTATATCATGACAAAAGATTACATGCAGAACTTTAATCCGCCCGGACGGTCGTACCTGACTGGGATCTTAAAGGGCTGCAGACAGAACCAAATCCCGACAGAGCCGATCCTGAAAGCAGCAAGGAAACCGCCTGTGCCGGGAAAGACACAGAAGAGTCAGCCAAAGAAGCAGAGAAAAGCCGGACAGGAACGATGAAGAAAAAACCAAAGACAGGAATCTTACAGAGGTTTTTCAAGATCATCTGCCTTGCAGTGACGCTGACAAGTGCCGGGTTTCTGATTTACCACATGGTATATCTTCCAATGGAGAACAAAAAGCTGGTGGCAGAGCTGAAAGGGAATTTCCCGGAGCCGGAAGCTCCGGGAGCCTCAGGCTCTGAAAAGAAAGACCAACCAGCTGGAAGAAAATGCCCGGTGGCTGCGGTAGACCTTGTTTCTCTTCGGGAACAATATCCAGATGTGCAGGGATGGCTGACAATACCGGACACCGGGATTGATTACCCAGTGCTTCAGTCCGAACAGGAGAATGGGGAGTTTTACCTGAAACGGAATTACAAAAAGGAATATGACATCAACGGAAGCCTGTTTTTACAGGCAGACTGCAAAGTGTCTGAAAGTCGGAACCTTATCATTTACGGTCACAACATGAACAGTGGGGCAATGTTCGGAAATCTGGACTTCTATGCAGATGAAACATATTATCAGGAGCATCCCTTTGCTTATCTTCAGACAGAGGATAGCATTCAGGAATATCGAATTGTCACGGTGCTGAAAGCAGACAGGAATTTGTTCCCGTTCCAACAGAAACTTCCAGATGTGGCGGCAGTGCAGGAGTACTTAAAAGCAGCTAAGCAGAGGGAAGTGTTCGAAACCGGAGATGATTACCTGAAGTGTATATACGATAAGGTTTTGACGCTCGTCACGTGTTCATATGAATGGAGCGGTGCCAGGAACATCGTCCTGGCGGTGCCGGTTTCCGGGGCAGTGTGGAGTCAGAAGTGTTCGTAAGCACCCGAAAAGTGCAGAAAATGAGACAAATAATGACCGCACGGGCAGGGATGTGTTCAAAACAGGGGGATTATGTAAGGGTGTGCATTGGTAGTATTTAGGTTGAAAAAAGTGTCTGAAAGTACCAGAAAAGTGCAGAATGTGAGACAACTTATAACCCAGATCCGGCAGAAAGTGTTCCAGAAAGGAGCGTTTCCTGCCGTTATTATTTACTTGGAAAGGATGGTAACGATTATGAAACGATTTTATACAGCAGAATCCGTAACAGAAGGACATCCGGATAAGCTCTGCGACCTGATCGCAGACAGCATTCTGGACGCGTGTCTGAAAGAGGACGAAAATTCCAGAGTGGCCTGCGAGGTGCTGGCGACCAAAAGGAACATCATTGTGGCAGGAGAGATCCCCAGCCGATTTGAGCCACAGGTGTTTGAAATCATCAAAAAGGTGCTGGAGAGTGCAGGCTATGAAGCAGAGGAAATCCACATGGATGCCCTCATCCACAAACAGAGTCCGGATATCGCCGGGGCAGTGGAGAGATCCAGAGAACGAAGGGCAGGGACTGTTTCTGTTCAGAGCGGACTTGCCAGCGGTGCCGGGGATCAGGGCATCATGATTGGTTACGCCTGCGATGAGACACCGCAGCTTATGCCGATGCCAGTGGTTCTGGCGAACCGCATTGTAAGGGAACTGTCTGCAAGCCGTAGAAGCGGATATATCACGGGAATCTTGCCAGATGGAAAGGCGCAGGTGACCGTGGAGTATGAAGATGACAGACCTGCCCGGCTGGATACCGTCATTGTGTCCTGCCAGCATGAAAAGGAAAAATCCCTTCGGAAGCTGGAGCATGAGATCCGGGAGAAAGTGTTACGCCCGGCACTCCGTATGCTGCCACCGGATGAGGATACCAAGATCCTGATTAACCCATCGGGCAGATTTGTGTGCGGAGGTCTGGATGCAGACACCGGACTGACCGGAAGGAAACTAATGGTGGATACCTACGGCAGCCTGGTACCGCATGGTGGCGGTGCATTCTCCGGGAAGGATTGTTCCAAAGTTGACCGTTCCGGGGCATACATGGCCCGTTACATCGCCAAAAACATGGTAGCTGCCGGACTTGCCAGCCGATGCCAGGTGTCCCTTGCCTATGCCATTGGGGTTGCCCAGCCAGTCATGGTGCAGGTGGATACCTTTGGAACGGGAAAGATCTGTGCGGATGACTGCCTCGCCGCAGCGATCCCTCTGGTGTTCGGGCTTACCCCAAGCCAGATCTGTGACACCCTGCACCTGAAGCGGCCAATCTACCGACAGAGTGCGGTGTTCGGGCATTTTGGAAGAAAGGAATTCCCGTGGGAGAAAACGGATAAGGCAGAGCAGCTCCGGGATACCGTGATGTAATGCCGTGGATTCCGGAAGAAGAAATCAAACGTGCAAGGGAGATCACCGCCATTGAATACCTTAAGAAATATCAGCCAAACCGTCTGAAAAAATCTTCAGCCAGAAATGAATGGGAGCTGACAGACCACGACAGCTTTAAGATCAACGAGCAGACCAGCCAGTGGCACTGGAAATCCAGAGATATCGGGGGCACCAGTGCTTTAAATTTCCTGATTCATGTAGACGGGTGTTCTTTTTTGGAGGCAGTGCAAATGCTGAAAGATGAGTATCCCACCTATATCCCTCCTCCAGTGGAAGCAAAGCCAAAGAAGCCATTTGTCCTGCCTACGGCCAGCCCGGACTGCCGCAGGGTGTTCCGCTATCTGAAAGAGCGGGGCATCAGTGGCGAGGTCTTACAGCGGTGTGTTCATTTGGGAATCTTATATGAGAGTCTGCCCTACCACAATGCCGTGTTCATAGGCCGGGATGAAAACCCGGTGGCAAGATATGCTTTCCTGCGTGGGATTTACGATGCCAGCGGAAAGTCTTTTAAGATGGAACAGGCCGGAAGTGAAAAGGCATACGCTTTTTGTGTTCCGGCGAAATCGGGATGCAGACGGGTTGCTGTTTATGAAGCCTGTGTGGATGTGCTTGCCCACATGACATTGGAACAGAGACAGGGAAGCCGGGATAAGTACCGTCTGGAGCTTGGCGGGATCAGCGCACCAAAAGAAGGGCAGAGCCAGCGGAGCATGAAAAAGCCGCAGGCATTGGAACATTTTCTGTCCCAGCACCCGGAGATCACCGAGATCGAAGTGTGTACCGACAATGACTTTGCCGGACGGTGGGCGTGTGAACATATCCGAAAAGCCTACGAGGGAAGCTATCGGATCATCGAGAACCTGCCGGAAATCGAAGGGGCAGACTGGGCAGACATGGCAAAAATGGCTGCCCGTACACCGGAGAAACGGCAGAATAGGGAAGCGAGGTGATGCTTTGAAAGATAAAATAGAAGTGGAAATGCTGTCACCTCTGATGGCAGAGTTTATTCCGGACTATTCAGATATTGTGGATCTGGATGATGCGGAGCCATTGGAAGGACCTGATCTGGTGCAGTATCAGACATCCATCGCAGAAAAGGTTGACGAGATCAATCGGCTCGGTATGCCTGACAACCAGCCATGCAACCTGATCGATTATTTTGACCGAAACAAGGACATTAAGGAAAAAGTGGAACGCATTACAATGGCGGTAAAAGAACAGGATGGTGTTCTATATGGCTGTGCAAACCTGACACTCCGGGAGAATCTGACACCAGAGGAATACCGTGTGGTGGGGCAGTATCTGAGAGGGCAGTACAGCGATGGCTGGGGAGAAAGTCTGGAACAGCGGGAGATCAAGGTAGACGGTGGTGAATTATACTTACATTTCTATGTTGGTGCCGGCTCGGATTTCCAGATACAGGTGAAAGCACCGGAAAACGGTGTGCAGGAAAAGCAGCCGGAACAAAAGCCGTCCCGTCCAGAACTTAAGCTCTTAGGGCATGACGGAAATATTTTCTCAATCCTTGGGGATGCCGCAAGACTGCTTAGACGTGCCGGGATGTCCGAACAGGCCAACGAAATGGCGGATCGTGTCCACAAGAGCAGCAATTACTATGAAGCGCTGGGAATCATCAGCGAATACGTGGAAACCGAGCTGTCGGACCACCGTGAACAGCCCAGAACGCCAAGAAAAGAAACACTGAAAAAAGAGGATACCTGCCGATGAGCAGTTCCATAAAGAAAAGCACTTCCAGAGAAATCTGGAAAATAAGCGACCGAAAGGATGATGCCTATGGGAAATACCCTGAAACTTGAAGATCTTTTAAAACCGGACTGTCTGCCGGATGAGTCTGCCGGAGGGGAGAACTGGCGTATCCTGCATGGAGATACCTTAAAACTGGTCAAAGGATTCCAGCCGGGGATCTTTGATGCAGTTATAACCGATCCGCCCTATGCGTCCGGGGGAACCAAGCAGAACGAACGCAACCGAACTACCAACCAGAAGTACAGCAGCATGAAAGCAGAAAATGCCCTGCCGGATTTTGATGGGGATAATAAAGACCAGCGTTCCTGGACCCACTGGATGGCAGAATGGCTGTACGATGTGCGGAAAGCCTGCAAGAGAGGGGCTCCGATCTGCCTCTTTATTGACTGGAGACAGTACCCGTCCATCACCGATGCCCTCCAGTGGGCAGGGTGGATCTGGAGAGGGACTGCCGTCTGGGACAAGGGGAACTCCCGTCCGCAGAAAGGCAGATTCCGCCAGCAGGCAGAATATATTGTATGGGGAAGCAACGGACCGATGCCGATCAACCGCCCGGTGTCCTGCCTTCCGGGTGTGTTCCGTTATGGGAATCCCCAGAACCGCATCCATGTGACAGAAAAGCCGCTCCAGCTGATGAAGGATGTCATCCAGATCTGCGAGCCGGGCGGCCTGATCTTAGACCCGTTTGCCGGAGCTGGTACGACCATCCTTGCGGCGGCAGAGTCGGGGTTTCAGGCAGTCGGCATTGAAGTGACCGATGCGTATTATAAGCTGGGAAGCGACCGTGTCCGCATTGCACTGGAAGCTGGGGCAGAAGCGGAAAACAAAGAACCACAGTAGCCGGATGTCTGGCAGACATCTGAAAAAGAGAAGAAAAGAATCCAGATGTCCACAAGACATCCACAGAGCGGAATGCTTTGTGGGTGTTTCTTTTTGTTAGGGCAAAGCCCTGTTTGCCATTGTGGAGTTTTTCGCTGATCCGAAAAAC